>Ga0256837_1000175_pt1 | contig 57857 bp, 58 predicted proteins | sample 4562384metaG_FD_185976 | JGI IMG/M metagenome (GOLD analysis project Ga0256837, IMG submission 185976) | Hydrothermal vent microbial communities from Guaymas Basin, Mexico - 4561-384 | ecosystem: Environmental > Aquatic > Marine > Hydrothermal vents | place: Mexico: Guaymas Basin | collected... | reverse complement strand
CACTCCGCTTAACTACTTGTTAAACCTCTCTGTGTTGTTGGACGCGTATTATAGCACCTAGCCCTCTTAATGTCAAGAGGTTTTTGAAAGTTTTTGAAAAAATGTTTTTTACTCTAAAATTTATATTCTATATATTTTATAGATAGACTTCATGCTACTACTCTTAAGTTGATTTCTTCTAAAATCATTTAAAAAAACAAAGGATTTAAAATGCAACAACACTCTCTTATCATTATAGCACTCTTAATCGTAGGATGTATGGAGACCCCAGAGTTTTCAACGACACAAGAGGAGATTGCCAAGGAGCAGATTAAATCTAATAAAACCGAAGCCCAAAAAGCACAAGAGGAGTATCTTGCACTTCAAAAACAACGAGAAGGTGAATAGTGTATTAACCTTGGATTAATATCACCACACTATACTTATACCCAAATTTCACGAGGCTTTTGAGAAAAAGTCTTACTATTCAAATTAAAGGAAAATCATGGCACTTTATGATCGAAACTATACCTCTACACATAGCAATATGGACTATGTAGCTCAAGAAGGAGCTTCTGTTAGTTTTATGAAGCAAACCTATCAACTTTTAGCAGCAAGTATGATTGCAGCAGCTGCAGGAGCATATGTTACGATGCCTTATGCACAGATGATTCAAGAGTATAAATGGATTATTTTTGGTATCGAACTACTTGTACTCTTTTTTGGACTAAGCATGACACGGGGTAAGGCAGGACTCAACCTTGCCATGCTCTTTCTCTTTACATTCCTGACAGGTGTCTCTCTTGTACCACTCTTAGCCTCTCTCATTGGAGCGGGTAATGGAGCTGTTATTGGTAATGCTTTTCTTATGACTTCAGTACTTTTTGGGGCATTAAGCCTCTTTGCCATTAATAGTAAAAGTGATTACTCAAGCTGGGGGAAACCACTTTTTATTACAATGATTGTAATTATTGTTGCATCCCTTATAAATATGTTCCTACTACAAAGCCCTATGATGCATGTCATCATTACAGCAGGTATACTACTACTCTTTAGTCTTTTTACGATTTATGATACACAAAACATCGCAAATGGTGCTTATGATTCACCTGTAGATGCAGCCGTTTCTCTCTATCTTGATTTTCTCAATATGTTTACTGCTCTCCTTCAACTACTTGGTATTTTTGGTGGTGATGATTAAAAATCATGAAGCTTATCTCTAGCTTCATTACTATTTCAATATAGTTTGGGTATAATCCAAAAAATTACACCCAAAGTCTTAGTTTGGGTGACTCAACTCATATAAAAAGAGGAATGAATGACATCAACACTTTTAATTGTACAGATTGTCTTGGCAGTTGCTATTACGATTGCTGTACTACTACAAAAAAGCTCAAGTATAGGACTCGGTGCCTATAGTGGAAGTAATGAATCAGTATTTGGAGCTAAAGGACCAACAGGTTTTCTCTCAAAGCTTACCTTTTCTCTCGCATTTCTTTTTATTGTAAATACCTTGGCGTTAGGCTATCTTTACTCTTCTGAGAATAGTAGTTCTGTTGCAGATACTATCGTACCACAGAATAATGCAGCAATTCCAGCAGGAGAAGCAACACCAAAAAGTGCTCCTCAAGCACCTGTAACACACTAATACTTTCAACCATTTTATAAGAGGGAACTCTCCCTCTTTCTAAATATACTCTTCCCCCCCCTATCACTATTGACTAATACAAGGTAAAAAAGGGTAAAATTCTCTCAAATACACCTTAGGAGATTTGGATATGGTAAATGAAGTATTAGCACATACTGAAGAGAATATGGATAAGAGTATAGAGGCTCTCAAAAGAGACTTTTCAACCCTGAGAACAGGGAAGGTTACAACCTCTATCGTAGATAGTATTATGGTAGACTATTATGGAAACCCTACACCACTAAACCAAGTAGGTAGTGTTATTGCTACCGATGCGACAACTATTGCAATTACTCCATGGGAAAAAAATCTTTTAAGTGATATTGAAAAAGCCATTCAAGAGGCAAATATTGGAGTCAACCCCAATAATGATGGTGACTTTATTAAGCTCTTCTTTCCCCCTATGACATCAGATCAAAGACAAGAGATTGTTAAGCAAGCCAAAGGGATGGTAGAGCATGCCAAAATCTCTATTCGAAATGTACGAAAAGATGGTAATGACAAAATAAAGAAACTTGAGAAAAATAAAGACATTAGTGAAGATGAATCGAAAAAAGCTCAAGAGCAAGTACAGAAACTAACCGATACACATGTAGTTAAAGTAGAGGAAGCATTTAAGGTAAAAGAAGCCGATATCCTAAAGGTATAACGATGAATATTGAACAAGTCTATAAAGATGCCAATGCACTTCTTGATGGTCATTTTCTTCTTGCCAGTGGCAATCACTCTCGTCGGTACCTACAGAGTGCTAAAGTATTAGAGTATCCCAAGAAAGCCTCTCTACTCACAGATGCACTTGCCACTATGATTCGTACCCATGGCATTGAGGTAGATACTGTTTGTGCACCTGCCCTTGGTGGGGTTCTTGCAGGCTATGAACTCGCTCGCTCACTGGATGTACGATCTATATTTGTAGAGAAAAAAGAGGGTGGTATGGAGCTTCGTCGTGGGTTTGAGATAACAAAAGGTGAAAAGGTTATCATCTGCGAAGATATCATTACAACAGGTGGTTCAGCACTCAAAGCAGCACAAGCCATAGAAGCACTAGGTGGTGAAGTAGTGGCTTTTGCCTCACTTGCCAATAGGGGGTTTTGTAAGCGTGTAGAGGGTAATAGTAATGCAAAGCCTGCCTGTAAATTACCCGAGGGGATACCACTCTTTGCACTAGATGATTTTACCTTTGAGATGTATACACCAGAGGAGTGTCCCATGTGTCAAGAGGGCTCTACTGCTATCAAACCAGGTAGTAAAGGGTAGTCACCCAAGAAGAGAGAAGAGGTCTTGGTGTCTCTCTTCTAAAAGACTCTCCACACAACCGCACAGATAACAACATCTATATCCGTTTTTCGTGCTTTTAGATTGAACTTATCAACTGCTATCCTCTCTATACTATAGCGACTATCCACATACTCTAACTTCTCCTCTAACTCATACTGTAGTGCCTCAATCGCTTCTTCTATCTCTGCCATCCGCTCCTCTGCTCGACTCATATCTTGACGCTCTTTAAGCACACGACCACCACGACTCACAGCACGCCCCACTTTAGAGATACTCGACCGTCCAAAAAGTGCCCCAAGGAGAGCAATACCTGCTTCTAACATCGAAGAGGTGGCATCTGAACGCTCTTTCGCTACACGCTCTTTTGCACGAGAAAGTCTCGATAGAAGCCTCTGCTCTTTCGTCTCATACCGAACCATCAGTTTGGCTATCTCTTGCTCTTTCTGCTCTGCTATCTTGGCTTGTAGTCGTACCATAAAGTCCGCATAGGACTCATGAGGTAGGGACTCTAGCTTTGGTGAGGTTGAACGAAAGAGACTAAGCGTCTCCTCTTGATAGAGTGAAGCTTTAAGCTCTCGTATCGCTCTTCGTAACCCCTTATCATCTACAACGATAGAGGGGAGTGTCGAAAACTGAGCCTCACTAGGGATGGTATGAGGGAAGCGTTCAAAATCCAACTCATCTCTGATGGCGTTCTCCCATCTCACAGACTGCTCAGTCGCCTCCAAAGGTAACGAAAGCGTCAAATGGCGTTTTTCATCTATCCCTTTTCGTTGATTGATAAAGTGCATCGTCACTTTAGCCCCTAGTGTTGCGTGATATCGATTACTCCCCAATGTATCCAGCTCATAGTATTGCGGGATACTACGATCTAAGAGTTGATACCCTTGAAAGTACTCACGCTGTAGACTCTGCTTCTCTCTATGCTCTAGCACATCTCTATCCTGCAATTTTTGAGACTGCATAAGGGTGCTAATCTCTCTTTTACCTAAAGGACCTTTGAGATAACTCATCACCCAACGAGTAGAGAAGAGACGAATATCCTCAAGATGTACACTTTTGAGTAGGAAAGTTCGTTTCTTCAAGGAAGATAAGATCTCTTTAATCTCCTGCCGACTCAGTGTTGAGCCTCTCTTTCCCTCAAGCCCCTCAATGACACGATCAATATCTTGGGTCGTTTGAAGCCGTCCGATAAACCAAGTTCCTATATTAGAGAGTCCTTTATAGTCCAAATCAATAGGGTTTTGTGTACTCAAAATCACACCCACACCAAATGCTCTTGCCTGCTTCAATAATAGAAGCATCGGCTCTTTACTCGGTGGATTTTTGGTAGGAGGGAAGAACCCATAGATCTCATCCATATAGAGTAGGGTTTTTAGTCTCGTTGTTCCACTTCCTTGACGCATCCATGCGATATAGTGATTGAGTAGAAGGGTGACAAAAAACATACGCTCTTGATCATTAAGGTGTGCAATAGAGAAGATAGCCACCTTAGCCCTACCCTGCTCATCATAGAGAAGTTTCTGAATATCCAAAGACTCCCCCTGCATCCACAGAGAGAAACTCGGATTAGCAAGAAGGGCATTAAACTTTGTCGCAAATGTAAACCGTGCCTGCTGAGGATAGAAGAGTTCCAACTCCAATACACCTATACGCGTAAAGGGAGGATTGAGAATCTTACCAATGAGCTGTTCAATACTTAACGCCTCATCCTTTAACCAAGATGCTAAGATAATCTGTGAGAGTAGACTATACTCTTTGGTCTCAAGAGAGTCCACCATAATCCCCACAAATGAGAGTAGTGAGGTCACGGTACTCTTCAGATAGCTACTGAGGGCTTCACGATCCTCCATCACCGATAGACTCGGTACCCCCAAGGAGGAGAGGATATTGATCCCCACTCCAGCCGATCCACCAGGTGTATAGATTGTTTTGGTTACCTGATGAAATCGCTCAACGCGTTGCCTATCTTGCCCTGATGCCTCTAACCCTGCTTCCCACTGGCTTGCGACGGCGTGAGCAAGAGAAGAGGTATCCTCACCTCCCTCTTTGGCTTGATGCTCTAACCATGGCTCAAAGGCGTGTGCAGAGAAGTGCGGATCGGTTAAGAGTAGATTTCCCATATCCCCTTTAGGATCGATAATCAAAGAGGGGATATTATCAAGTGTTGCCTCCTCAATCAACCCAATACCAAGCCCTGTCTTACCCGAACCTGTCATACCGATAATCGCAGCATGGGTTGTAAAGTTTTTATTTTTGAGGAGTGTTAAGAGATCTAACTCCGCTCTAGACTTAGGATCAACATCCCGTCCCATATAAAATAGTCCAACTTTTTCATAAATCTCTTTCATTCAATCCCCTTTAGTATGATAGTCTACGCTTAGTTACTCTTATTTTGATCACCTAGAAGTGGAAGAGGTTTTTTTAGCTTTTTCGGTTTTTTTGGTTTTTTCTTGGGTGGATGAATCCCCTGTACCAAAAAGGTAATAGCCTCTTTGCCTCTTGACTGAAGTATGACCAAGACTTTCCCTTTTTGGTAATAGACATCAAAAAGCTCAATCCCCGTCATCACAGGATCTACCGCGACGCTCTCTTCTGATTTTAAGGGTAGATGATACACTCCCCCCTCTACTCTCACCAACTGATCACGCTCCTTGGTCACAACCCAACAGACCTTGGCTCTAGGGAGTCCATACAGCGTGTTTCGTGTCTCCTCCAGACAGAGTCGACTTACCCCCTCTTTGGTGATAGTCAGGTTACCATCAGAGCTTAAGATATCCAAGTAGAGGAGTTCGGTTGCTTTTCCAATGGTTTTTGCTTTTTGTAAATAGTGAAAGAGATGCTGATTTGAGTCACGAAGAAGTAGAACACTACTATAGAGAGCAGGGAGGATAATCCCCAATAGTGCGATAGAGACAAGTACCTCCATCAGCGTAAAGGCGTTGCGTTTAGCCATCCATCAATCCTACACGGATCGCCTCTTCATAGCTCGTCTCACCTGCAATTAGCATCTCTTTGAGTCGATGGGCTATCGTCTTCATTCCCTCTTTTTTCATCGCTTCGCGTATCTGGTGATCATTGTAGCCCTCTTTCATCATCCCCTTGACTGCATCATCAATCACAAAAAGCTCTCCAATCGCCTGCCGTCCATGGTAGCCTGTAAAGTCACACGCCTTACACCCTACCGCTCCAAAATAGCTCTTTTCGCGTGCCACACCAATCTCTTCTGCTACTGAAGCAGAGAGAAAAACTGGCTCCTTACACTCACTACAGAGTTTACGCGTAAGGCGTTGGGCAAGTACTCCAAGGAGTGTAGAGGAGATCAAAAAGTTCTCTATCCCCATATCCATTAGACGACTCAAAGAGGAGGTCGCATCATTGGTATGAAGTGTAGAGAGGAGGATATGCCCAGTGAGTGCGGAGCGTAGTGCAATCTCTGCAGTCTCACTATCTCGAATCTCTCCCACCATAATGATATCTGGGTCCTGTCTCAAAATCGAACGCAACCCCGCAGCAAAAGTCAATCCCACCTTACTGTTAACCTGTATCTGGCTGATATTCTCTGCGTTATACTCGATAGGATCCTCTACGGTAATAATATTTTTATCAGGGGTAGCAATGTGTTGTAGACACGCATGGAGTGTCGTTGACTTACCCGATCCCGTAGGACCTGTCACAAGTATCATCCCGTGAGCATGGTTGAGTAGTTTGTGAAGATTTTGGGTGATATCCTCTTGAAAGCCCAAAGAGGCAAGAGTAGGGATATGATCCCCTTGTGCCAAGATACGCATCACCACACGCTCTCCATGGTAGGTAGGGAGTACCGAAACCCGTACATCGAGTGTCTTACCTGAAATACTAATCTGTGTCCGTCCATCTTGGGGGATACGCTTCTCTGAGATATCTAAGCTAGAGATAACCTTGATACGGTTAATCACCAAAGTCACAATGCTCTTCTCGAGATCGATATGCTTCTTGAGTGCTCCATCCATACGCAAGCGTACCTCCCCTTTGTGTTCTGCACTCTCGATGTGAATATCACTCGCCCCCTTCTTGATTGCTTGAAAAAAGAGTGAGTTAACCAGCTTGATAATCGGGGCTGACTCTTCACTTGAGAGGAGGTCTTGGGAGTTACGGATAAACTCCAAGAGATCAGACTCCACTTCGATAAGCTCATCTGAAGTCGTACTCATCTCCTCAAAATCAGACCCCGTCTGTATCTCAAGAAACTTATTTTTGAGCCGTTCAAAACTCTGAAGATCTACCAGATAGATAGGATACGCCAATGAGAGTTGAGAGAGGTAGTTGAGTGCCTCAGCTAAGGTACTCTCCTCAACGACACAGATCTTCTCCTCTCGATAGAGCGAAAACAGAAGCATATGCTTGAGGGCAACCTTATGGTTAATCTCCTCCTCCCAGAGTGGTTCGAGATTGACATCTTCTAGACGAGCAAAGTGCATTCCTACTCTCCGCTCTCTAAGATATCAAGATTACTTTTGGGCAGTGTGCGTATCCGTCGACTTGGCGTGTGTTTGAGACGCTGTTGGAGTCCCTTATGAACAAAACCATTGTAACGCATCTGTATCTCCTCTAGCTCAGAGAGTGCCGTACGCAGACGGTGTAGATCGGTACTATTGCGTACGATATAGGGGGTAAGGTAGATGACGACATTGACCTTGGTCTTCGCCTCTCCCCGTGTCGTAAAGAGCTCTCCAAGGATAGGGATATCTCCTAGTATCGGTACGCGTACCACACTTTTACCTGATGCACTCTTAATCAATCCACCCAAAATAATTGTCTCACCATTATTCACAATGGCACTAGTGACCACCTTGCGTTTGGTGGTAATAGGTCTATCCGCAGAGGCACCCGAACCAGGGAGGACATCCTCTATCTCCGCCTCCACCTCTAGGGTGACTTTATTGTTACTAGAGAGTCGGGGCTTGACCTTGAGGGTGATACCGATATCCTCTCGTGAATAGTTGTTTACGATATTGCCTTGCCCTTGAGTCGACTGCTGTGCCTGTGTCAAGATCGATTGGGTACGCCCTACTTGGATAGAGGCCTCTTTGTTATTGGTACAGAGTACAGAGGGTTCACTCAGGATATGAGCTGCCCCATTTTGCTTGAGTAGGTCAAGTTTAGCACCCAGTGCAAACACCTCACTGATACCACTATCAAACTTAAAGGGTCTATCGGTTGTAGTGTAGGGGTTTCCATTGCTATCATACTGTGTAGTCTGAGAGTTGAGGAAGCCTAGTAGTGTAGGAGAGACCATCAGGGAGGAGGCACCCATATTGGCTGCTGCTGAGAAGAGTCCCTTATCGGTGATCTTCCCTCCCTCAAAGCCATAACTCAACCCGATTTGCTCAGCTAGGTTGGTATTGATCTCAACAATTCTCGCTTTGACATAGACCTGTGCTTTGGGGACATCAATCTTACGCACTGTCTCTCGGATATTACGCATCTGCTCTGCTGTCGCCAATACAATAAGGGCATTTCTCTCGATATCTGAGACCACCATCGCCTTTTGGGCTTTTTTCCCTTTCTGGACAGGTTTATTGGAGGGAGTCATACTGTTGAGCTGAGAGATGAGACGACTCAATATCTTCTCCATCTCCTCAACATTGGAGTTTTTGAGCTGGATAACATACATCTTCTGTACCGTACTCTCCCCTTTGATATCTAGCTGTTTAATATACTTAATCATACGGTTGATATTGTCTCGTTTCCCCACCATGATGATGGAGTTGGTCGCTTCATCTTTAAGGATATCAATCTTCTCACTCTCAATGGTTTGAGGGAAAATCTTCTTTGCCATATTTTGAGCATTACTAAAGATATCTCGTACACTAGAGTTTTGAAGCTTCAAGACAACCGACTGTTTCTCTCCTCTCTGCTCTACGGCCTTAATCACCTTAGCAATAGCACGCAAGGTGCGTGGCTTGGCTGTGATTGCTAGTACATTATTCTCCTTAAAGGAGATCACCTTAGCACTCTTATGAAGTAGTGGTTTGATCTTGGCACGAATAACCGCAGCATTGGTATTTTTGAGTGGGAACATTACTGTCTTCATGGTATCCCCCTCTATCTGACTCACCACATCGAGTCCTTCACCTGCGGCATCATTAACCTTAACGACTTTGTAGTACTCTCCCTGATCGATAAGGGTCAAGTTCTTCGCCGAGAGGATGGAGTTTGCCAAGGGGATCAAGGCACTCTTCTTGATAGGTGTTTGAGAGACAAAGTTGATCTTCCCTTTGAGATCCCCCTCTATCAAGATATTCTTCTGCGTAATCTTAGAGACCATCTCAATAAAATCTTTGACACTAAGGTTTCTAAAATTGACATCGACACGCTCATCTTGGGCATTCAGACTCACAGACAAAACCAAGGCAATACCCCATATAACTCTAATTAACTTCATACTCTAACTCCATCTCTTTTTTTCCTCGTGTGATAGTCAAACTTAGACTATCCATTGTGTTGATATTTTTATAGATACGCATCGCAGCACTATAGCTCTGGATCACCTCACCATTGACCGAGCGAATTATATCACCCCGCTGTAGCCCAAGCTTGGCAAAGGGACTCCCACGACGGATAAAGCTCACCCGAAATCCTGCAAGCTTTGTCCCCTCTCGTACCTCAACAATCCCGATATTTTTCATCACCTCTTTGAGATTGCTTGCATAGTGTGTGACCAGTGCCTTATCGACAATCTTATGATCTCCTGCATCGATCACCTCCCCCTCAACCTTCATCTCACCAGAGGCTTTCTCCACGCGGTGCTTGGGAGTTGAGTGGCGTGTGATAGGAGTGGTTTTACTCTTATCCATATAGAGGGTATACTCCTGCTCTCCTCGACTAAAGAGTGCAAAGTTACTCCCCCCCCCTTTGAGTCTAAAGCCTGCGATCTCATCCCCTCGGGATAGTACCTTACTTTTTCCTTTATACTTGACCGTAATCACCGTCGTATCAAAGGCATGATAGAGTGCAAGGAGCTTGAGGTTCTTAATCGTACCTTGTGGGACTCGTTTCACTCTTGGTTTGGGCTGTTTTTTGGGTGGAGCGACGGTATTGGGAGAGAGCTTGACACGATAGTAGAGCGCACGACTCTCCACCTCTGGGAGATGATCGACACCGACCCGTGGCAACCACACCATGGCAATACCAAACCATACCACTTTGACACACACCATCACCCCAACAAGAAGGATCAGCCCTTCAAGGCGTTGTGGACTAAAAAGCGGTTTCATAATAAAGCCCCTCCTCACCCTGTTTGAGTTGTGTTCGTAGTACCCCTAGTGATTTGACCTCAGGAAAATCTATACGCACCTTGTGGTGTGATATATCAACATGCCCTGTAAGCGTACCAAAACTTCCATTGGCATCGAGTCGTATCTCTAGCGGTAAAAGTAGGGAGTGGTATACTGTCGCATGATAGGTCTCTTGGGGTACCATCGCTTTGAGTGTATCATCGACACGCAAGGACTCGATCGTCAAACGGCTATAGAAGAGCAGACTAAAGAGTTCTATCTGCTCCACCGTTGCCACCTCAATCCCCTTGACATAGATCGCAACACCCTTGAGTGTCAAACTAAACGCTCCTACGGCTATCGCCTCTTCATTGATCTCAATCCCCTCTGTAGCTAAGCGTTGCTCTAGCTGATAGTAGAGTGCCTCTTTGGGCATAAAGAGCAACAACGAAAACCAAAGTACCACCAGTACCATTATGACTCGTTTTACCACTTGCATCGTAACTCCACACGGTACTCCGTATCACGCTTGGTGATACCAAGCTTTGTAATCTCCACAGCCAAAGTGAGTAGTTTACTCACCAGCTGATTGAGCTCTTTAGCACTCAACTTGCTATAGGTTGCTGTCAATTTTTTACCCTTTTTACGCCATATCACCTTGCTAGCAGGGACAACCTGCTTGAGCTTCTCGATCCGTTTGGTCATCTGCTTATCATCCCATACACGCTTAAGTGCAACGATCTCTTTGAAGTCATGGATCTCTTGGAGGCGTGTTGCCATCTCACGCTGTTGTATCTGGTAGCCTTGATGCTTATAGAGCAGTGCTAGCAGAAGCAGTACCCCCCCCACAAACACCATCAACTCATTTTGGTATCGCTTCCAACTCATAGTACCCCCTCCACTTTCAACTCATGCGTCCCTGCTACGGGTGTCACACGAAACTGAGCTTTTTTGAGTAGTGCTGTGAGGCGTTTAGATACCTTAGGTGTACTACACTCAAAGGTCGCCAAGAGGTGTTTATTGTCTAGTGTGAGTGAGGTGAGTACCACCCCCTTGAAGATCATCCCTGCGAGTGCTTTGACCTGCTCTCGCTTCTTTCGCTCTAGGGTATCGATCGTGCGATACTTCTGTGCGATATTATCGCGTTGAAGGCTACTTTGGAGTGCGGGGTATGCTGTGAGTAGCTCCTCCATCACCGCTTTACTTCCCTCTCCACTCTGATGATACCGCCACCCCTCAGCGACAAATATACCTGCGAGGATAAGGAGGAGTGTACTCAAGAGTAGGGCGTGCTTGCTACTCAATAGCATACTACCTCCTCCCTCAAGGCTCACCCCTCCACTGCGTGGTCTGAAGCGACTATCAAAGCGTCCCGCTCCATCCTGATCATCTAGTGCTACTTGCGGTACCACGACAACCGTCTCTCCGAGGCGGGTGAGTGCCTGCTCTGTTCCTAGGACAATAGGGTGTTCAAACGCTTCAAGTGCTTGCTGAGCAAAGAAGAGCTTCCCTACCTGTGCGACCCCAATCCCCTCAGATGCCAAAAACGCTCTAATCGCTCTCACATCATAAGCGATAAAGAGCCACGAGTCCAACTCCTTGCTGACCCAGTAGCGATAGCTTCGCCCCTCCTCTAACAACCCCACAAAGAGTGAAGGAGCAATCCGTCTAGCTTGATAAAGGTACTTCACAGGTAACGCCTCTCGTTTGAGGGTATAAAACTCTGGTGTTACCATCACATCAACACGATGGGTTAGCGTCACAGGACGCATCGATTTATGTATCAAGAGTAGCTCTCTAGTGCTTCCCGTAAAATTCAAAATTTTTCACCTCTCCTTGGATATCATCAAATGTAAATCTAAATCGTTCATCCCCACTCCCATAGCCCACTTCACACTGTGCAGCTTCCACAAATTTGGAGGCAAAAAGTGCTTTATCATAACTCGCACCATACTCCGTAACAAAAGCCTTGAGTGACTCCTCTCCTGCGATCCACGAGTCACGGACAAGTGCTAGGTCGATATCAAAAAGTATCGAGAGCAGGTTCGCTGAGATGTAGTCCCCATCGATCTGCTTGAGGTCTGGACTAAAGACAAAGTACTCCTCCCACGGAATACGAGCTACACGCTTATCATTGACCTCTAACTGATAGCGATCGATGATTTTATGAAGCTGTTGAAGTGATATAATACCCGTTTTTTGACGAAGTCTACTGTACTCTTTTTGGGCAAATTTCTCTGAGATTCCTATCTCCTCAAGGAGCATATCCAAGAGCCGTGACGCATCCTCTATCCCATAGCGTTGAGCAAGGGTATCAAAGAGTTCTTGGGCTACGGTATAGTGTCGGTTGTAGGTGTGGCTATTGACCAATCCCAACCAGTTGATATTGACCCCATTTGCCAAGGGTCGACAGGTCAACATCAACGCAAACCGTCCATCAGGAGAACTCAGCGGGATGGGGGTATTGTAGAGTGTCGTGTAGAGCGTCTCTCGCTTCTTACCAAACTGATCAAAGAGCTTCTGTATATCCCCATAGTAGAGATTACCCTGTATGAGTGCCTCGGTGCGTCGTGCATCATTGCGTGCTTCATCAAAGTAGCTCAAAAGCACCGCGGTCAAGGCGATAATCACCGCCAAAACAGAGAGAGTAATCAACAGGGCTATCCCCTTGCGATGCGAAACACTAGGGTCTATGGTACAGTTGGGTTTATCCATCTAAAAGCTCTATTAAAGTAAAATCTGTATCATTATACCAAAGCAAACTAAACCAAATGAAAAACACCCTAAGGATTGATATGAACCAACCAAGCAGACCCCATACCCCACCATTGAGAGCAGGATTCTCTCTTATTGAGCTTCTGATAGTTATCGTGATACTCGGTGGGCTGGTTGCCGTTGTAGCACCAGGATTGATGGACGCAGCCGATGAGGCACAGCGAGACACCACCTGCCTCAAGATGAATGATCTCAAAAAACGCCTCGATATGTTTAAGCTCGACAATGGAGTCTTTCCTGAAACTGAAGAGGGGTTCCAAGCACTCCTAAGCAATCCCGACAGTGACCGCTACCCCAACTACCGCTCCAAACCCTACCTCAAAGAGCTTCCAAAAGATGCGTGGAAGACTCCATTTGTCTACCTCAAACGAGGGGATGGCGTGGAGATCATCAGCTTTGCAGCAGACCGAAAAGAGGGAGGCGATGAGAGTAATAGTGACATCCGCTTCAGCCAGTGTAACAAATAGCCTAGACGATGCCTCACACCACTCCCCCTCGTATGCACAATGGGTTCTCACTCATTGAGCTACTCATTGTTATCCTCATCATCTCCATCGTCTACTTTTTGGGGTTTGAGGGGGTGACACTCGGGGAGAGCCGACCCAAAGCCCTCACCCCACTCAACCTCAAATCCTCTATCACACAACACGACGCACTCCACGGAGCAGAGGCGACACTCCTCTGTGTAGATAAGTGTCACACCTGTTACCTACGCAGAGGGGAAGGGGGGAGCTTTGTACCCTACAAACACGCCATTGATCTTAATGCAATAGAACCCTATACCCTCGATAGCAATGATGCCTTACGGCACCTAGAGTATGGACGCTACAATGATCAAAAAGTCTGTCTCAAGATCGACTTCTATCGCAATGGAAGCTCCACACAACTCATCCTCAAAAGCCCCAAAGGGGTCTATTTCCTCCCCGCATTTTTTGGGGAGCCACAAGTAGTAGAGACCCTAGAGGATGCCCAAGAGCTATGGCTCAAAAACACCCAGCTTGTTGCCAATTCGGGAGATTTCTATTGAGAACCACACCCTTGCGTCCCGCCTTTACCATTATCGAGATACTCATCTCTGTCATTATCATCTCGGTGTCGATTATCTATGTCCTCAAGCTCCATAGCCAAAACCACGCACAGATTGTCTACATCTCCGAACGCAACAAACTCTCATGGCAAGACTCCCTCTTCCTCACAGAGGATGTCACCACCTACCATAAAGAGAACAAAGATGCCTATGAGATACTCCAGAAGCACTTCAAGATCAAAAACTTTGAGAGTCGTGCTATCCTCCAGAAACAGAGTCGGGACTTCTTCATCCCCGAACCCCTCAAGATCAGCCCCTCCCAAGACTCCATAGGACCTACAGCGATTGTTGATGAGGTGATGCTCAAAGGCAAACACTCCTCCATCTACTTCCACTTCAAGATCAGTACACTCTAGCCCGCTGTATAAAACGCACAAAGAGAAGCAACCCCACCCCCATGAGGAGTAGATTGCCAACAAGGTCATGAGACCAGTAGAAGTTCCCCTGTCCCCCCTCACGCTCCACTGCCCTAACCACCAGTACAATCCGCCCGATATTGACCACCAAAAAACTCACATACCCAATCCCCATCCAGCGGAGTTTGTAGTACCATGGTGCGGGGTAGGCGAGGTAGGAGGCGTAGAGGAAGAGTAGTGGGATCATCCCATTACACGCTTGGGTGATGATGATCTTGTAGTGAGGGGTGATCCAGATATCAATCCCCTCTAGCTGTCCAGCCTCCAAAAAGTGTGAGAGTCCATAGAGTATCAGCTCTGTCTGTAGGGTGTTGAGATAGCCCGCTAGAGGCAAGAGTGGGGCGTAGAGTAGTCCAAAGAGCAGTCCCAAAAAGAGAAAATATTTCAGCGTGAAGTGTTTCATAAGCCACTATAGCAAGATACAGCTAAAAAAGTTATAATACCCCCAATCTAAAAGCAAGGATAGAGTCATAGATGCTTTTCAAATATAAAGGGTTCGACAACACGGGAAACAGCGTCAAAGGAACCGTCACTGCCACCACGCAAGAGGAGGCGGGTCAAAAGCTTCGCACACGCAATATCTACTATGAGTCCCTTGCTCCAACCAAGGAGTTCTCACTGGAGGCGTTCTCCAAGCGACAGATGCCAGGGGAGCTACTCGCCTCCTTCTCCAAAGAACTCTCCTCCTACCTCAACTCAGGAATGACCATCCTCACCGCAATTAAACTCCTCGAAAATCAGCACGAGGGGGAGAAGCGGTATGTCTCCTTTCTCAACTCTATCAAGACGATGATCGATGAGGGCAAATCCCTCTTTCACGCCCTCAATACCCAAAAGGTCTATGCGATGCCTGAGTTCTATATCCAGAGTCTCAATATCGCAGGGCAGAGTGGTAAGATGGTCGAAGTCCTCACCAATATGGGGGCGTTTTTCTCCGCACAAAACAAGGTCAAGAAGCAGGTTAAAGGGGCGATGGTCTACCCCACCATTATCTTCACCGTTGCCATTGCAATGACCTCTTTTCTCATCGCCTTTGTCGTCCCCAAAATCACAGAGATTTTTGAAGATACCGACCAATCACTCCCCCCTATCACCCAGTTTGTCTTGGGCATTAGTGACTTCTTGACGGCTTACTATATCCACCTTATCGTAGCGGTGGTAAGTGGGGTACTCCTCTTCAAACTCGCCTACAAGCACCTCTCACGCTTTCACCAAGTGATCGATGGGCTACTGCTTCGCGTCCCTGTACTTGGCACACTGATCCAAAACCATGAGCTAGGACGCTTCTCCTATATCCTCTCACTGATGCTCAGCTCAGGTGTTGCGTATGCTCAAGCAGTCAAACTCTCAACCGCATCCTTTAGCAACTACCAGCTCATCACACGCTTTGAGCGTGCTTCGGTGAAGGTCTTGGAGGGGAACAAACTCTCCAATGCTCTACAGCTCTCCAAAGGCTTCAAGCTCAAACGCAACTTTATGCAGTCACTCGCCCTTGGAGAGGAGTCGAGTGAGGTCGCCCATATCCTTGACAACATCTCTCAACTCTACGCAGAGGAGAACGAGGATAAGCTTAAGCTTCTGCTTGGACTCCTAGAGCCTTTTATGATGCTCTTTATCGGGGTAGTCGTTGGGGTGATTGTCTCGGCGATGCTACTACCTATCTTTACTATGACACAGGGGTTAAACTAATGAAAAAACGCTTTCGTACGATCAAAAAACTGACACACGCACACCAACCATCTAGCACACCAGAGCCTACACCACCGCTCCCCTACGCCTCCAAAGGACTCAAGGTCAAAGCATTTCTCACTGATAGCTTTATGTTGGTGATGCCTATTATGTATGTGGTCTTCTATCTTGTGATGGGAGGGCGTGAAGGGTTTGCCCAACACAAGGCTCTAGGCTGGCTCTATATCCTTGTACCACTGGTGATCACGCAGACACTCTTTATGATCAAGACCGCTCAGACACCAGGCTACCGTGCCTACAACCTCACCCTTATTGACCTTGCCACAGGGGAGAAGCCAACCCCCTTTATCATCCTCTTTCGTAACCTCTCGGCGGTACTCTCACTCCTGACACTCTTTGGGTGGGTGATGATGTTTTTTAGAAATGATAGCAAAACCCTCCATGACCTCCTGAGCAACACCGCAGTCATCGTCTCCCCTCCCAAACCATAATGCCTACCGCTAGACGATACTTCGCCCCACTACTTGGGGGCTACTACTTCTTCTACTTTGCACTGGTTGGGGTCTATGTCATCTTTATGCCAAAGGCTCTTCTAGAGCTGGAGTACTCTACTCTTGAGGTCGGGACGATTTTTGCCGCGGCTCCCTTTATGCGGTTTCTGCTTCCGTTTCTCTTTCGGCACTACCTCTCACTCACCCCCCGTGTCTATCTCCTCTCCTTGGTTTTCACCTTTTTAGGGACACTGCTCTTTATCGCAACGATTGAGAGCTTTTGGGTCTACCTCGGTGCCAATCTCCTCTTTGGAGCATCGATGGGGGTCTCACTCCCCTATATCGAGACCATCGCACTCGATAGCCTCTCCAAGAGCCGTTATGGCAAGGTGCGTCTGTGGGGGTCACTAGGGTTTATGGGGATTGCGCTATGGTTGGGACAGGTACTCTCCTCTCCCCATGAGGCACTCTACTATCTCAGTAGTATGGCACTCTTCACCCTACTCTTTGGGGTACTCCTCTCACGCTACGACACTACCCCTCACACCCTCATCCAAAACAACGCCAGTTTTTCACTCCAACGCTACTGGGCATTTTGGGTCTCGGTCTTCTTGATGCAGGTGGGATTTGGGGGGTTTTATAACTTCTTTACGATCTATGAGACCGCTCACGGTATCTCACTAGAGATGACCTCATGGATGTGGAGTTTTGGGGTGATCTGTGAGGTGGTGATGCTCTACTTCCAAGGGGGACTGCTACAGCGTAACCTCTTGAAGATACTACAGTTTGCCACGCTTATCACCGCGGGGCGTTGGATGATGCTTCACCTCTTTCCTGACTCCATCACCCTCACCTTCGCCTCACAATCACTCCATGCGATTAGCTTCGCCCTCTACCACACCGCAGCGATCACCTATGTCTTCTCACTCTACACCCAAAAGAAGCTCGCACAGCAGTTTTTCTTGGGGATTGCCTTTGGGCTTGGGGGGTCTATGGGGGCGTTACTCTCAGGGCGAATCTATGGGGAGTCGATGTTTTTAATTGAGTCGATTATCACCCTACTCGCCCTACTCTTTCTACACCTTCACCAGAGGAGGATCACCGCACCATGAGACGCTACCCTATCCCCGCTATCATCTTCGCAGGAGGCAAAAGCTCCCGTATGGGTCAAGACAAAGCCCTGCTTCCCTTTGGAGGCTACCCCACACTCAGTGAGTTTCAGTACGATAAACTCACACGCTACTTTGCCCGTGTCTACCTCTCTGCTCGTAGTGACAAGTTCACCTTTACCGCACCCATCCTCTATGACCGCTACCCTGATAGCTCTCCACTGATAGGGATCATCTCGATCTTTGAGCATCTCCCTACTATCGATGAGGTGTTTGTCTTGAGTGTGGATGCTCCATTTGTGGGGCAGGAGGTCATCAATGCACTTATGGCAGTGGAGGGGGCGTATGATGCTATCATCGCCAAGAGTCCGCACGGCATCCAGCCTCTATGTGGACGCTACCGACGCACCCTACTCCCACACGCCAAAGCACAGCTCCACGCCAACCAACATAAGCTCACAACCCTACTCACACAGAGCCATACACACTTTGTCACCTATGAGAGCCAAGAGTACTTCACCAATCTCAACTACCCCGAGGAGTACACAGAGGCACTCAGAGCAGTTAGCGTGCCTTAAACTGTACTTTTTGCCCACTATCAAGCATCTGAAACATCAACTTCTTAGAGAAGAAGAGAAACTTCTCAAAGAGGGCACTATGGTACTTATCTTTGTGATAGATCATCAAAAAGTCGCGTCGACAGGAGAAGTTTTTAACCCCCACTTGGTAGAGTTTGCCCTCTTTGAGTTCGGTATCGACTGAGATTTTGGAGATACAGGTGAGACACTCACGGTTCATCAAGATGCTCTTGATCGACTCCGTATGCCCCAACTCAAAAAAGATATTGAGATCCTCCACTTTCTCTTTGATATAGTCTAAAAATATCTCCCGTGTCCCCGACCCCTCTTCACGCAGTACCCACTTCTTCTGAGCCAACGCATCGATATAGCATGGAGCCACAAGCTTCTTATCGGCAGTAATGACGACGAGTTCATCGACACCGACCTTCTCTTTGATGATATTGGAGGAGGAGACAAACCCCTCCACAAATCCTACATCGATACTCCCCTCATCGATCATCTGGCTGATCTCTTTGGTGTTCCCCTCTTTGAGTGTGATCTTCACATCAGGATAGGAGCTCATATAGCTACAGATGATAGAGGGCATTAGGTAGTCCACAATCGTGGTACTCGCTCCAACCCGTATCATCCCTTTGTTCTCAGAGTTTTTAAACTCATACTCGATATCAGAGAGCTTCTTATAGAGTGGATCGATCTCCTTATGAAACGCACGCCCCACCTCATTGAGTACCAACTTTTTATTGATACGGTCAAAGACAGGACGACCGATGATATTCTCCATCTCCTTAATCGACATCGAGATAGCAGACTGGCTAAGCTTCATCGATTTGGCTACATTGGTTAGGTGTCCCTCTGACACCACATTCAAAAAAATCTCCATCTGTCGCAGGGTAAGTTTCATCTTTCTCTCTCTTTTATCGATATTGTTGATTAGACCGTTTCATTTTACTGATTTTTTATTATATCAGATTTATAGTAGTATTTTGGAACAATTATCAATTCTTCTGAAGAATATCTAAAAGGTTTACTATGGCTTTCTCCCAAAAAAATCGTAATGCTACCCTTAGTGGTATCCTATTTGTAGCCATCTTCGCCGCAGCTGCGACCTCTATCGCAGGACTTGCCCCCATCCAAGCATTGGGACTCTCTCCTTTGGTGATTGGTATCGTGATGGGTATCTTCTACGCCAATACCCTACACAACCAACTCCCCAAAGCGTGGGAGGGAGGGATCACCTTCTCTGCCAAGAAGATTTTGCGGTTTGCCATTGTCTTGTATGGATTTAGGATCACCTTTCAGCAGATTGGAGAGGTGGGGCTAGAGGGGTTCTTGGTCTCACTCATTATGCTCTCATCGACCTTTATCTTGGGGACATGGTTAGGCTACAAGGTCTTTGGAATGGAGCGAGACACCTCGATGCTGACCGCTTCAGGTGCGGCGGTGTGTGGTGCAGCGGCGGTACTCGCGACTGAGCCTGTGCTAAAAGCCCAAGAGCATAAGACCGCGATTGCCGTCTCGATGGTCGTACTCTTTGGTACGATTTCGATGTTTCTCTACCCTGTGATGTATGAGACGATCATCAAAGATGCCGTGGGCTTCCTCCATATGGATCCGCGTACTTTTGGTATCTATGTCGGGGGGACGATCCATGAGGTCGCCCAAGTCGTCGCTGTGCCTGCCTCTGTCCCCAACTCTCCAGCAGAGATGGCAAATGCTGCGGTGATTGTCAAGATGACACGGGTGATTATGATCGCTCCGATGCTTATCATCCTAGGTATCTACCTTAGCTACACCGCCAAACAAGAGGGGGTGCGTAGCGAGGGGGTGAAGCTTGTTATCCCATGGTTTGCGGTCTACTTCATCGCTGTTGCAGGCTTCAACTCCCTACACCTTATCCCTGAGACACTTGTCATGACCATCAATACAGTCGATACCTACCTACTCACTATGGCGATGACAGCACTGGGTATGGGGACACGCTTTGCGAAGTTTCGAGGGTTAGGACTCGCCCCAATCTATACGGCACTCTCGATGTTTGTCTGGTTGGTTGTGGGAGGGTTTGTGATTACGAAGGTGATCTGTACGGTACTCTAAGTGTGTAGCATACCGCACCCCTCGCTTACTTGAGGGTGTAGATATCGTCTGCGGCTAAGATACAGAAGATCTTATACTCAAAGATCGCATCTTGCTGTATGACCACCTCAAACCCTAACGCTTTGGCTTCACGATCAATCTCTTCAACCGACTGGCTAGAGAGTGTGACCACTTCAATCAGTAGATCACCACGATACCCACGATAACTTCGGATATCAACAATCTCATGCTCAAGTGCCTTGCGTATCATCTCTTTTTGTGTATCATTCATACAGATCTTAGAGGACTCCCGCACTGAGGCAGGTTTTCTATCGATCCAGATATCTCTGTCGTCTCGTTTGTGACTATCACTCTCTCTATTCATAGGTTATCCTTTTTCAACTAATTCAAGCTGATAAAGTATAACATACCCTCTCTTGTAGAGACATTCACTACTTTCTGCGTCGGTAGCTGAGGGCTTCAAGGAGATCTGCTTTTTCAATCACACAATGCCCCTCCAGATCAGCAATCGTACGGGCGACCTTTTTCACCGATGCGATACGACGATGTGAAAGACCAAACCGCCCAATCGCCCCCTCCAACAGCTGGGTCGCTTCAGGGCTTAGGATACAGTACTGCTCTATCGCCTCCTCACTGAGCTTTCCATTGAGTGTACGCTGTCCCCGTCGCATCTGAGCGATAAACGCATCGCGTACCTGCTGATGCATCTGTGATGAGGTGACCCCTGCGGTGTCACTGCTTGCCACCTCCTGCATCACCACAAAGAGATCGATCCGATCCAAAAAGGGATCAGAGAGTCGGTTTTGGTAGCGTCGTATCTCCACCTCCGAACAGCGACAACTATTCACCTTGGAGAGGAGATTACCACAAGGGCAGGGGTTTTGTGCCGCAACAAACATAATATCCGCTTCATACTCAATCTTGGTATTGACCCGAGCGATGTGTACCCGTCTATCTTGGAGTGGCTCTCTTAGGGCTTCAAGTATCATCTTGCCAAAGTGTGGCAACTCATCAAAAAAGAGTATCCCGTGATGGGCAAGTGCCACCTCTCCTATCTTTGCTATACGCGACCCACCCCCAAAGATAGAGGCAGAGGTCGCGGTGTGGTGCGGGGAACGCATCGGGCGTTTTGGGGTAAAGTCTGGCTCTACTCCATCGAGAAACTGATGCTTGGCTATAGAGAGGATCTCGGACTCACTCACAGGCGGGAGTATACTGCGTAGGCGTTTGGCTATCATACTCTTCCCACATCCAGGGTTTCCCTCCATCAGAAAGTTGTGCATACCACTCGCACAGATAAGTGCCGCACGCTTGGCAACCCCCTGCCCCTTCACATCTCCAAAATCATAACGATAAACCTGCTCAAAGTAGTAGGAGGTATTGGCAATCATAAGGGATTCAGAGGGGGAGGAGAAGAGCTCTGTATAGGGGGCAAAATCCTTCGCCTTGAGTATCGCTATCGCTTCAGCCAGACTCTCCACCGCGATAAAGTCTACCCCTGAGATATGAGCTAGTGACCCCATCGCTACTTTGGGGACGATTGCCCGTTGGATTAGTCCTTGCTCTTTGAGTGAGAGGATCAGCGGAAAGAGTAGCGAGCTACTCTTGACCCGACCATCTAGCCCCAACTCACCAAAGACAAATAGCCCCTCCTCCCCTATCACCTCACGGTTGAGTGCGATAAGTAGTGCCAAGGAGAGGTCAAAGTGTGTGCCTGATTTTTTGATATCGGAGGGGCTGAGATTGACGGTAATTTTGAGTGGAGGGAAGACAAAGTCATTGGTCAGTAGTGCGGATTTGGTACGCTCTTTTGCCTCTTGGATATCACTACTCGCAAGCCCCACCACCGCAAACCCTGGAAGCCCCTTGGTAAAGGTCGCCTCCACCGATATCACTTTGGCACTTACCCCCTCTAGTGTCGCACAGGTGAGGCTATTGACGATTGTCTTGGGTTTGGATTTTTGTTTGATTTTAGGTGGGTTACCACTATGGTGCTGTTCGTTCATAATGGTAGTATAACATAGAATAAAAAAAGGGATACAAAAGATGTCACCAGAGGAGAAAAAGCTACTTCTTCTCTCGCTTTTTCCACTCTTTTTCAAACTTCTTGCGTTTGATATAGGAGAGTTTCTCGATAAAGACTTTGCCATCGAGATGGTCGATTTCGTGTTGGAGGGCGATGGCTAGGAAGTCATCATCTTCGATCTCTTGGGGTGTCCCCTCTCGATCAACATAGCTGATCTTGACCCGCTTGGATCGCTCAATCTCTTCGTAGATACCAGGGATAGAGAGGCACCCCTCTTGGAACTTCTCTACCCCCTCTTTCCAGAGGATCTGAGGGTTGATAATCTCAAGGGTATTCTCCTTGGGTTGCGCCCCCTCCCCCTCATCACTAGGGACATTGATGATAAGTACCCGTAGTGGTACCCCCACTTGGATCGCCGCGAGTCCTACACCATTTTTGGCACACATCGTCTCATACATATCATCAAGTAGTGTATGCAGTGTTGCATCAAACACCTCTACGGTTTTGGAGATGAGTTTGAGTCTTTTGTCTGGGTATACAACGATATCTCTAATCATCACACCACCCTAGTTGAAACTTTTTTCAAGGACTTGGTCAATCAGCCCATACTTCATCGCCTCTTGAGAGGACATAAAGTAGTCACGCTCAGTATCTTTCTCTATCCGCTTAGCGGTCTTTCCTGTCTGCTCCGCAAGGATCGCATTGAGCGTATCTTTAAGGCGTTGGATCTCTTGGGCTTGGATCTGGATATCGGTCGACTGCCCTTGCGCTCCTCCTGAGGGTTGGTGTATCATGATACGAGCATGGGGGAGGGCGTAGCGTTTGCCCTTGGTACCACACGCCAACAAAAACGCCCCCATAGAGGCAGCTTGTCCGATACAGATGGTGACGATATCGGGCTTGATGTAGTTCATCGTATCAAACATACTCAACCCAGAGGTGATAACCCCACCAGGGGAGTTGATATAGAAGTAGATATCTTTATCAGGATCTTCCGCCTCCAAAAAGAGCAACTGTGCTACCACAGTTGAAGCGACTTGGTCATTGACCTCACCACTCAGCATAATAATACGATCTTTTAAAAGACGCGAGTAGATATCATAACTTCTCTCACCTCTACCAGTCTGCTCTACGACATAGGGAATATAACTCATCAATTTACCTTTAATATATAATAAAATAGATTTTCAATCTGCTTGAATATACATTAAATTGGTTAACAACAGGTGCGTAGTCTACGCACCTACTGCTTCTACTTGTCTAGTCCAAGCATCTTACCGAAGAGTTTATCTTCAATCATTCCCATCTTCACTGCGGGAAGAAGGTTATTGTCTTGGTAGTACTTGATCACTTGTTGTGGATCTTGACCACTCATCATCGCCTCATAGTAGATCGCTTGAGATACCTCTTGGTCATCGACTGCAATCTCCTCTTTTTTGGCTAATGCATCGACGATAAAGGTCGCTTTGACAGAGTTGATAGCATCCTCTTTTACCTCAGCACGAAGGGTATCGACTTTCTCTGGGTTCTCTTTGTAACTTGCAATCTCCTCTTCACTCATCTCTTGTGCTTTAGCATTGACTTTGGCATCAATCTCTTGCTCTACGATGTTATTAGGCAGAGCAAAGGTAAACTTCTCTACCAACGCTTCGATCAACTTAGGCTTCAACTCATCATTATAGACTTTGGCAGTCTTCTCAGATACGATCTGCTCAGAGACTTTAGCTTTGAGTGTCTCAAGGGTTGCATCCTCTTCTCCTTGAAGAAGTTTTTTTGCCAACTCATCATCAATCGCAGGTGTAACTTTCTCTTGGATCTCATGAAGTGTGACTTTAAACTCAGCCTCTTTACCTGCCAAGTCAGCAGATTGATACTCTTCGGGGAATGTCACCATGATACTTTTTTGCTCACCTGCTACCATACCGATAAGCTGTGGCTCAAATCCTGGGATAAACTGGTTTGATCCCACTTTGAGGTTGAACTTCTCAGCTTTACCACCCTCAAATGCGACACCATCGATAAACCCTTCAAAGTCAATCAGCGTCATATCACCATCTTCTACAGCTCTATCAGCTTCGATCTTCTCAAAAGGTGCTTGCTGTTGAGCGATCTCTTGAAGCTTTGCGTCTACTGCTTCATCTTCAGCGGTTGGCTTCTCAAATGCGGGAACAACATCCATATACCCTTCAAGATCAAAAGTAGGACGCGTAGAGATCTCTACCTCTACCTCGATACCACTCTCACCCTTCTCATACTTCTTGAAGCTTGGCTCACCCAAGATATCCGCAGGGTTGATACCCGCCTCTTTCACACCCGCATCGATCAACGCTCTAAGAGCATCACCCTCAGCATCTTGTTGGAGTTTCTCACCATGCATCGCTTTGACAACATGTGCAGGAACCTTCCCTTTTCTAAATCCATCGACTTTAAGCTCTTTACCCGCTTGTTTTGCGAGCGTCTCGATATTGGCTTCAATTACGCTATTTTCAATTGTACCACCGACAACGACATTGGCTTCATCTGCTCTATTTACTGTAATATTCACTACAATCCTTTTAAATGTTATAAATTGCGTGATTTTATCTAAAGTTTAATAAAAGGCATATTTTAGCTACAATCGCACCCATGAAAGCTACTCACATGAAGATACACGCATGGTACCAAGCCAACGGAAGGCATACGCTTCCATGGCGTACCACCCACGACCCCTACGCGATCTACCTCTCAGAGGTGATGCTCCAGCAGACCCAAGTCAAGACCGTACTAGAGCGGTACTACTTCCCTTTTTTGGAGCGGTTCCCTACCCTCCAGAGCCTAGGAGAAGCCCCACTAGATGATGTCCTCAAGCTCTGGGAGGGGCTAGGCTACTACACCCGTGCGAGAAATCTCCACAAGACCGCAACCCAAATCACCCAACTTCCAGAGGATATCGATGCCCTTATCAAGCTCCCTGGTATTGGCAAAAACACCGCTCACGCCATCGCTGTCTTCGCCTTCAAGAAACCCGTTCCGATCATGGAGGCCAATGTCAAACGGATACTCTGCCGTATTCACACCCTCACCACCCCTACCCCCAAAGAGCTGTGGGAGATCGCCTACCGCATGGTAGACCACACCAACCCCTTTGACTACAACCAAGCGTTGATGGATATCGGCTCCACCGTCTGCCTCCCCAAAAATCCACACTGTCACACTTGCCCCTTTGAGGCGATCTGCCAAGGCAAAGAGGAGCCGACACGCTACCCCACCAAGATCAAGAAGCAGACACCCACACGCCACCAACAGCTCCTCCTCTACAACCACCAAAACACCCTTGCCCTCACCCAACGCACGGGGCGATTTCTTCATGGGTTGTGGGGCTTTGAGGCATGTGAGACGCTCCCTAGCGATACCCTCTATCTCGGAGAGGTTACACAGAGCTACACCCACTTCAAACTCACCGCACAGATCCACCTCTGCCGTGAGTCCACCCCCACGCAGAGCCACTATTTTAGCATCGAGGAGATTGAGAGACTTGCCCTCTCCAAAGTCGATGCCAAAATCGTTAAACTCTTTTTAGATAAAATATGAAAAAATTAAGGTAACCCCCTATGAACAACGAAGCAGAGTTTGAACAAGCAGTGACAAAAATACTAGAACTTCTAGGAGAGGATCCTCAACGAGAAGGGCTACTCAAGACACCTAGCCGTGTCGCCAAAGCCCTTAAGTTTCTCACAGAGGGGTATGACCAAAATCCACATGAGATACTCAATCAAGCACTCTTTACGAGTAGTAATGATGAGATGGTACTGGTGAGGGATATTGAGTTTTACTCGATGTGTGAACACCATATGCTCCCTATCATCGGACGGGTCCATGTCGCCTATATCCCTGATGGTAAAGTCGTCGGACTCTCCAAGATCCCACGCATCGTCAATGTCTATGCCAGACGGCTTCAGATCCAAGAGCAGATGACCGAGCAGATTGCCGATGCGATTGTCGAGACGATCCAACCCAAAGGGGTCGCAGTCGTCGTCCATGCGCGTCATATGTGTATGGAGATGCGAGGGGTACAGAAGATCAACTCCACTACCGTTAGCTCTGCCCTACGAGGACTCTTCAAAAAAGATGAGCGAACACGCAATGAGTTCTACAACCTCATCAACACCCCCGCCCCCTCACACTTCTAGTCTGCCAAGAGCCAATCGAGTGCTTTGGCTCGTTTCTTGAAGAATTTACACTCTCCACGCATAAGGTGTTGCATCATCGCGACAGAGATCTCCTCCCACCGCTTATCCCCTACGAGTGCGAGCTTATCAAAACTATTGCGGTGCTTGACACCAAACTTCAGATCATCCCAGCCCGCTAGTAGCTCCCAGCCACGAAACGATCGCATATCGACAAGCAGGTTGACCTCTAGCCCTTTGGTCTGCTTGAGTGCGCTATCGATGAGAGGAACAAAAGTCTGATAATCCTCATGGGTCAACTTACCCAACATCGCAATCTCAATAAAGAGTTGCTTTTTGCTTCGTTTGATAGAGAGTCCAATCCCATGCTCTTTGATAACCGTTTTCATGATAACTCCTTTAGTAATTGATATAAAACTTTATCCATTATAGCACAATATACTCTCCTCAAAACAAGTTGCTACAAATCAAGACCACTTAATCCAAACAGGAGTACAATTCTCCTCTTTGGCTCACCTTTTAGGTAGCTTTAAGAAAAAGTGCGTACTATGCACCTAAGCAATTGGGACAAAATTAGTCTTAGTTAAATTGAGTATCGTTTTCAAAGGAATAGTTATGAATGTCTACCTAGACAATAATGCAACCACAATCGTAGATCCACAAGTCTTTAGTGCGATGGAACCCTACTTTGTCCAGAAGTATGGTAACCCCAACTCCCTTCACGCCTTTGCCTCAGATACACACCCTGGTATCAAAGCGGGTATGGAGAAGATCTATGCGGGGATTCATGCTCCACGAGAGGACTCTGTAGTCATCACCTCATGTGCCACAGAGAGTAACAACTGGGTACTCAAAAGTATCTACTTTGAGTATATCCTCACAGGACGCAAGAACCATATCATCATCAGTGAGGTGGAGCATCCCTCTATCATCGCTACGGCGAGATTTATCGAGAGTATGGGGTGTCGTGTCACCTACCTACCGATCAATGAAGAGGGACTCGTAGAGGCACAGAGTGTCCGTGACAATATCACCAACAAAACCGCTCTCGTCTCCGTTATGTGGGCAAACAATGAGACAGGGGCAATCTTCCCCGTCGAAGAGATCGGAGCGATCTGCCAAGAGCATAATGTCCTCTTCCATACAGACGCAGTACAAGCGATAGGGAAACTCCCTGTCAATGTCCAAGCGTTCAATGTCGACTACCTCACCTTCTCAGCACACAAGTTCCACGGACCCAAAGGGGTCGGAGCCCTCTATATGAAAAAAGGCAAAGAGTTGATGCCTCTTTTACATGGAGGTTCTCAGATGAATGGCTACCGCTCAGGAACCCTCAATGTCGCAGGGATTGTCGGTATGGGTAAAGCCATCGAAGTTGCGGTGGATGCACTAGATTATGAGATGACCGATGTGCGAGAGATGCGTGATGCCTTTGAGGATGAGCTTCTCAAAATAGAAGATACCTTCGTGGTCACCCCTCGACAGAAGCGTACCCCCAACACCATCCTCATCTCCTTTAGAGGGATTGAGGGAGAGTCGATGCTCTGGGATCTCAACCGTGCAGGGATCGGTGCGAGTACAGGGAGTGCCTGTGCGAGTGAAGACCTCGAAGCCAACTCTGTGATGGAGGCGATTGGTGCGGCAGAGGATTTAGCACATACGGCGATCCGTTTTTCACTCAGTCGCTACACCACACAAGAGGAGCTAGACTACACACTCAAGGTTGTCCAAGCAGCCGTCATTCGCCTTAGAGCTATCTCAAGCTCTTACGCCTATGCACCAGAGGGTCACGAGAGTGGTCTAGACGCACGACACTAAGTCGCGTAGTATTTAGAAATAAGGAGAGAAAATGGGAATAGATAGTTTGATTGGTGGTACCATCTGGGATGAGTATAGCCAAAAGGTAACCGACTTGATGAACAATCCACAAAATATGGGAGAGATCACACAAGAGGAGGCAGATGCGATGGGGGCAACCCTTATCGTGGCTGATTTTGGAGCGGAGAGCTGTGGCGATGCGGTCAGACTCTACTGGGCAGTCCACCCCAAAAGTGATGTGATTATGCTCTCAAAGTTCAAGAGCTTTGGGTGTGGAACGGCGATCGCTAGCTCAGACACTATGGCAGAACTCTGCAAAGGTAAAACAGTCGATGAGGCAGTCAAAATCACCAATATCGATGTCGAGATGGCGATGCGTGACAATCCAGACACCCCCGCTGTCCCCCCACAAAAGATGCACTGCTCCGTGATGGCATACGATGTCATCAAAAAAGCAGCTGCACAGTATAAGGGTGTCGATATGGAGAGCTTCGAAGAGGAGGTTATCGTCTGTGAGTGTGCGAGAGTCTCACTCTCTACACTCCGAGAGGTGATCCGTCTCAATGACCTCACCACCGTTGAGGAGATCACAGACTACACCAAGGCGGGAGCATTCTGTAAGTCATGTATCCGCCCTGGTGGACATGAGGCCAAAGATATCTACCTTGTAGACCTTCTTGAAGAGTACGAAAAAGAGAAGATGGCTCAAGCAGCCGATGCCTCTGCTTCAGGTGAGGATCTCTCCTTTGCTGCTATGACAGTCGTACAGAAACTCAAAGCAGTCGATCGTGTCATCGACAACAATATCCGCCAGATGCTCATCATGGATGGGGGAGATATGGAGATACTTGACATCAAAGAGAATGGTGAGAACTTCGATATCTATATCCGCTACCTTGGTGCGTGTAGTGGGTGTGCGAGTTCGAGTACAGGGACACTCTTTGCGATCGAAAATGTACTCAAAGAGAAACTCGACCAAAATATCCGCGTCCTCCCTATCTAACCACAACCTCCCACGGAGACCCCTCCGTGGAGTCTACTTCTTGGTAAAGAGTCTTACGACTCCACGCCCAAGAGCAAACACCCCATAGACAATCAGTGTAAAGACCAAGGGATGAACCATCCCAATCCCATACGCCCCAGCGTGTGGCAGTGCGAGTAGATGCTCTAAGGGGTGACTTGTCCACTCCTTAAAGTGCATACCAATAGCCAAAAAGAGAAAAATCCCAACCATGACTCCTAGCTCTTTTTTCATATCAACTCCTAGATAAAATATTTTTATAATCTTAGCAAAGATAAACACGAATCCACATAAAGAGTAGGGGTTATAATCGTTATAATATAGCCTTAATTTACCCCACTAAAGGAGAGTACACATATGATATCACAAGAGGAGATTCGCCAAAAACTAGCTAAAGTTATCTACCCTAGTTTTAACAAGAGTATTGTTTCGTTTGAGTTTGTCAAATCAATCACCACAGAAGAGGAGTCTATCACGATCCACCTCACCATCCCCTCTGCTTCCCCCCAAGTGGCTCACCAGCTCAAAGAGGAGATCACACGACGACTCTCGCCAAAAGGAGAGTACACCATCACCGTAGAGATCAGCCAGCCTACACTCCCTCAAGAGACAAGCTCTCAAGGGAAAAACCTCCTCCCTGCTATCCAGAACTTTGTAATGGTCAGCTCAGGCAAAGGAGGGGTTGGCAAATCCACCACCACGGTCAATCTAGCGATCGCACTTGCCCAGCAGGGCAAACGAGTCGGACTACTTGATGTGGATATCTATGGACCTAATATCCCACGGATGATGGGGATAGAAGATCAACAGCCTCTCTTTTTTGGTAAGACGATTAAGCCGATTTTGGCTCATCAGATCAAAGTGATGTCGATAGGCTCTCTCGTGGAGCGAGGTGCCTCTCTCATCTGGAAAGGGGCGATGGTCACCCAAGCGATTGAGCAGATGATAGAGGATATCGAGTGGGGAGAGTTAGATGTACTACTCTTTGATATGCCTCCTGGTACAGGGGATGCCCAACTCGCCCTAGCCCAAAGCCTCCCCGTCACCGCAGGAGTCTGTGTCACCACCCCTCAAAAGGTCGCCTTGGATGATACCATCCGTAGTATGGATATGTTCACGCAACTCCATATCCCTATCGCGGGTATTGTGGAGAACATGAGTGGATTTATCTGTCCTGAGAGTGGTAAAGCGTATGATATCTTTGGCAAAGGGACGACCCAACCACTCGCCGATGCCTACGCAACCCAAGTCCTAGGTGAGGTGCCGATAGAGCCTGCGATTCGAGAGGGGGGTGATAGTGGTCTACCCATCACCATACTCGCACCCAACTGTGAAACTTCACAACGCTATCACGCGATGGCTACAGCACTATGGAGTAGTATGCAAAAGGTTAATGAATCAGGAGGAGTGAGTAATGAAGCGGTACAGCCTACTATCTTTTAGGATGTGTAGGCTGTGAAGTGTGGGCGTGCAATACGCCCACTTAGGGGTTAGTGTCCCTCTTCCTCATCGAGGTTGAAGGCTTTTGTCCCTACATAGTAGAGGAGGACACATAGACCCAAGCCACCAAGAGAGATCATGATCTCTGTAGCACTTGGGAAGTAGTGAATCCACTCTGGTGGAAGCTGATACTCTCTTACTTTCATCATCTGAAGTGGTTTGAGCTGTGTATCATGGACAAGGTTGTATCGCATAAAGAAGATACCAACCATACCACTAAGTGATGCCCAGAACATCAAGACAGGACTCTTACCAAAATCTTTGAGGATGATAAGGAGTGGAAGTACCATAGCCAAGATGACCTCCGTCCAGAAGCTACCACTACCAAGAATATGCTCTGCTACCTCTGCACGGTTTGGCATACCACCATACATGTCAGTCAAGAGTTTCCAAGTCACAAAGAAGATAAGGATAGAGATCAAGAGTCCTTGAATCTTTGCCAATCCCTCTAAGAGCTTCTTCGTTTTTTCATTGAAGTTGAGCTTATATCTAAAGCCCATAATGATGAACGACAAGAAGATCCCCGTGATAAACGCAGTAAGGATAAAGTAGGTCGGATAGAAGACCCCTTGTGAGATCGTTCTAGCGTTCAAGAACCCAAAGACTGACCCAAGGTTGGAGTGAGCTGCAAGCCCGACAAGAAGCCCCGTGAGTCCAAAGATCTTTGCCTTTTTCATATCATTGTTGAGCAGGAAATAGAACTCAATAATCATAAAGGTAAGATAGAGTCCATAGAGTGTTCCCATCCACCAAATCGCAGAGGTCAACCCTGGGCTAAGGACATTGTAGATCATCATCGTTACAGGGTGACCAATCTCAAAGGCGATAACCGTAAACCCTGCCAGAATCGTCACAATAGAGCCAAAGATCGCTCGTTTTGAGATCATGGTAAAGTCTTTAAACCCAAAGACATCCCCCAAAGAACCGACGATACAGAATCCTGTTGAACTCACAACAAAGAAGATATATACCGCAATCAAAAGCCCCCATGGATGCTCTCTAGTGACATTATAGGCATGGTGTCCATGCATCAAATAGAGGGAGACTCCAATCACCAACATCGCTAGCATCGCTACCACAGAGACGGCTACTAACATATTGACAGGAGTTTTCTCAAAATTCAAAATTGATTTTAGTGAAAAATCTTCTCGTAATGGAATATTTAATGGTCCAATTTTCATTCTCTACCCCTTATGTTAGATAAAATAATTTTGGTTTAGTACCAAGGTTGGCTTTGAGACTAAAGTGTTCTCTAGTTCTAAGCAGTTCGCTAATCTCACTCTCAGGGTCATCTAAGTCACCAAAGGTTCTCACCTTTGTTGGACAGGTATTTTGACACGCTGTGGTCGTCTCTCCGCGTGCGAGTCGTGTATCTGAACAGAAAGTACACTTATCTACCGTCATTGTTCGATCATCCACATAGCGTGCATCATACGGACACGCATTCATACAATAGGAGCAGAGGATACACTTGTCACTATCGACGCGTACCACATGAAACTCATCATAGTAGGTCGCATTGGTAGGGCAGACCATCTGACATGGTGCCTCATCACAGTGTTGACACTGACTAGGCTGAAACGAGTGAGAGACGATATCAAGGAGAGGATACTCTCCTGATATCTCATTGACTCCGACCCAGATTCGATGCTTGTCCGCACCCATAAGGACACCATTCTCCTCCTTACAGGCTACTTCACACGCTTTACAATTAATACAGTTTTTATAATCTAAAGCCATTCCATATCTTGCCATGATTACACCTTTCTTATTTCGACATTTGTTTCATGCATTGCTGCAGCACCATAGACAGGCTCAAGCACATCTTCAATCACGGCATTGTCATTACCACCGTTCTTAAATGCCCATGTTAGAGCCGAACTCTCCTCACCAAATCCATGCACAAAGAAGACCTGATCTGGAGCGATTTTCTCTGTAGGATAGGCACGAATAATCGTAGAGCCTGTACGGCTAGAGACCTCGACTTTATCCCCAAACTCAATCCCTTGCTTCTTCGCTTCACGCTTATTGATCCAGATGTAGTTCTCAGGCATCAAGTCTCGTAGTACCGCATTGTTTGAGGTACCACTCTGCGTAAACTGTGCATGTCTTCCTGTAAGAAGTCTAAACTTCCCTTGAGGGACACTAAAGTTAAACTCATCTTTCCATGTTGGCATCGGGTCGATCCCTTTACTTGCGAGGTTGGCGAGGTTACACTCAAGTTTACCACTTGGTGTCTTGGGCTTACCACCGCCCACAGAGTAGGACTTCTCTTTCTCTGGGTAGTACTGATGCTCATTGACAGAGAGTTGCTTGAAGTAGAGATCCATCTTAGGATAGAATACCCCATGCTTCTCAAGGGCTTCGGCTGCACCATGGTACTTATGGACGGCGTGTTCATTGAGTTCCTCTTGGTCGTATGCGTAGATTTTGGTCATATCATACTCCTCTTTATAGAACTCCTCTTCATTCCCATCAGCAATCGAGTCTTGTACCTCTTCATCATACTTTTTAGTGATATCAAAGAGTGGTCTAGAGAGCTGAGCGGTGAGTCCACGAAGGATCTCATTGACAGGTTTGGTCTCAAAGAGAGGATCTACAACACGGTTACGCTGTGCAATCGAAGGCTCTACACCACCAAAGGTCTTAACAGGATCCGTTCGCTCAAGATAAGTACACTCAGGCAGAACCACATCCGCATACATCACCGTATCACTTGGCATAGTATCGATACAGACGACGAGTTCCATCGCTTTGAGCATCTTGGCTGTTTTGGCTGTATTTGGCATATTCATCATTGGGTTATGCTTGTAGCAGAACATACCGCGTACTTTGTAGGGCATTTTCCCCTCTAAGAAACGGTTTCTCCACCCAAGCCAAGATCCACCACCAGAGATTACCGCACAGTCATCATACCCTGCTTCACCCTCTTTGTGATTGGCTTTTTTAGTAACCGCTCTTGATTTGGCTTTGTCATACATAGGGATAAGAGACTCATGCCCCTTGAGTGAGATTTTGTCTCCAAAGATCAATCCACCTTTGGTATCAATCCCTCCACCTAGTCCTTGGAAGATCGCCATTGCACGACGCAATTGGAAGTCATTTTGTGCAAAAGTACTTCGTCTTCCAGGGTAGTAGACTGCTTTAGGAGCGTGTGCCATAAACTCTCTAGCGATAGTAGTAATATCTTTTGCCTTAATCCCTGTAATCTCTGAAGCCCACAGTGGTGTATAGCTGTTGGTTACCACATGTTTTTTATACGCTTCAAATCCTGCAAAGTACTTCTCAACATAGGCTTTATCATAAAGCTCTTCAGTGAGGACAACATAGGTGAGTGCCAAGACAAATGCCAAGTCAGTCCCTGGTTTGATCGCCAACCACTTATCCGACTTCGCTGCGGTATTGGTAAAGCGAGGATCGACACAGATAAGCTTCGCTCCTCTACCTTTGGTACGCTTAAAAGCATCCATTGTATCAGGTGTTACAATCGCTTCTGCTCTGTTGGCACCCGCCATGATGATATACTCTGCATTCTCTAAGTCTGCTTGAGGATAGGCACCAATGGTCACACCATACCCTGACGCTACCGTCTGAAGACAGATAGAGGCGTGGTTAAGCCAGTTAGATGATCCAAATGCTTGATAGAAGGTCTTGAAAGTATGCTCAGCCATCCCCTCTCCTGCACAGAAGAGAAATGAGGAGCGGTTATCTTGCTCTTCATCGAGTATCTTGGTTGTCTTCTCTGTGATATATTTAAATGCTTCGTCCCATGTGACGCGTTTAAACTTCCCTTCGCCCTTCTCACCCGTACGAATCATCGGGTACTTCAATCTATCGGGGTCATAGAGGGCTTGTATCCCTGCATTTCCTCTAGGACACAACATATTTCTTGATTTGGGAAACATTGGGTTGGGGTCAAGTTTGGTTACGATACCATCCTCTACGCGTGCAATCGCTGCACACTTATTGACACACATCTCACACAGTGTTGGGATATGTTTGACCTCTTTTGCTTCGCCTGTTTTGGTTGTAATCGATTTTGCTATGGCATGTGACTCATGCTCGTGACTCGCAAAAAGATTGGTAACAGAAAGTGCACTACCACCAGCGACACTCATTGCAACGGTTCCTTGAAGAAATTTTCGTCTTGAAACTTCAATTTGCATTTAGCTCTCCTCCTTAAAATTATCGACTTATAATTAAGAGAGATTTACTCTTAATTATAAGTCTGTTTTATATATTATAAAAGTGTGACTTATAATAAGCTTTTATCTTCCTAATAAGTCTGCTTGATATTAACATCATCAAAGTTACCATACTCTGCGTAACGGTGACAGGCAAAACAGTTGGACTTATCTTTGACCGCTTTACTTTTGAACACCCCTCGTGGGATATCTTTGTGTACTTCACGCCAGAAAGGTGTCTTGGTAATCGACTTTGGACGGCGTTTGCCTAGTGTTGCCATCATCTTGACCGCCACCTCTCGTGTACTGTTTTGAGCTGCATTCTCTACTAAAAACTTGACAATACTCTGCCGTTGACTCTTGGAGATATTCTCATCGGTGATCTTCTCTCCACGGTGATTCTCCAAACTCCCCATAATCTTGATCCATGACTCTTTGGGAAGGAGATGAGGCGGATAGGTCTTGTGACACTCTCCACACTTGTCGTAGTAGAGTGGATTAAGCTCATCATAGTGGATATTGGCATACTTCTTACTTGTCAAGAAGTTGTAGTCACTACTCACCACAAAAATGTAGGTCAACACAGAGATAGCAATGACAAAAAAGGAGAAGAGCGTCAAGGGTCTACTCACCCGTGTATCCTCCCCTTGGGTCTTCTTGTAGCCCGTAATCATCGCAAAGACCATATGGGTTTTGTGCCAAAACTGCTCGATAAGTACCCCTGTGATATGCAACACCACCCACCCCGCAAAGATATAGGAGGCGTATTGGTGTACGCGTGCGAGTTGGGGAGCAAATTGGCTATAGTCATCGTTGAGATAGGAGAGAAACCCTCGTGACTCTTGTATCCCAAGGAGTAGCACCCCCGAGACTACAATGATCGTCCCCATCCCCATTGCCCAGATCGTAAACCAACTCGATGCGGGGTTGTGTCCCGCAGGAATGGCACGCCATCGGTTCTGTATCTTCTCTCGAAAGTACCCAATCAGTTGAGAGAGGGAGAGTTTGAAGTTTTTAAACTTCGCATACTCTGGACCAATAAACCCCCAAATAATTCGGTAACAGATAATCATCCCAAAGATAAACCCCAATGCTACATGACTATCGAGTCTATTCTCAAAAAATGAAGTGATAAAGGCACTCGTAAAGGAGAGTGCAATCATCCAATGGATAATGCGTGCACTCCAGTTCCAGACATAAACCTTCCCCTCTTTTCTATTCATCTTCATACTCCTCCTTACGATAAAATTCCCTATTTTATCATAACTTTTCACTATAAGCTCAATAAATATATATTATAGTATGGCTTGTAGGAGAATTCGAAAGGCTTAGGGTAGCAAGAGATGGGGAAAAAATATAAAAAAAGGAGTAGAGATAGGTGCTAGAGAGTCACGCTACAGAGAGAAGTTCTCTCTGGCGTGGTGCGTCTAAGACGCTTGGTGTGCTTCAGGTGCTACTTCCACCGCTGGTGCCTCTTCTACCGCAGGCTCTTGGGCTGTTTTACTAGGCATTTTATAGAAACTCTTCTCGATAAATTGAGCCATCGCTTTAGGATCATAATCCCACCCTTGCTCCATAAGTTTTTTCATATTGTGTGCCATCTTATCATGTTCTGTACCTGAAGATTGGTTAAGACCATCATTTTTAACATCATAGAGATCAAGTTCAAGCTCACCCGCTTGTCTATCATTCATCGCGGGTGTCTTCTTCTCAGTCAGACCTTCTGCATTTTTACCATGACACTTAAAACATTTACCTTCCCATACCTGCTGAGGGGTTTTGCTATAAGTTTTTGCTTCAGATGAACTCTCTGGTGCATTACCACATCCATTGAGTCCAAAGATTGCTGCTAGGGCAAGTGTTGTTATCACTGTTTTTTTCATTAAGTTTCTCCTTCTTCTCTATCTTCTATGCTCTACCAGAAAGCATACCATATTGTGTCATTGGCTTAAGTGCATAGACTTTAAGCAACCACCAAATCCATCGCTCTTGTGTTGGGTCAAGTGGGAATGATGGCGTAGGTTTCTTCGTCCAGTTAAACTCAGCAAGCATAACCGTACCGATACTTGTAATCAATGGACAGACCGTATATCCAGCATATTTTGCGGTAAGCTCTTGCCCCTCCATCATCGCAATAATATTGTCTACGACAACTTTATACTGCTTTCTTGCTGATCCACCTGTCTTACCCATAGGTACCGCAGCGATATCACCTAGAGCAAAGACATTAGGATACTTAACATGTTGAAGTGACTCTTTGTTGACAGGTACCCACCCTTTAGATGACCCAATAGGTGAGTTACCAATCTCTTCAGCTGCTTTCATTGGTGGTGTGATATGCAAGAAGTCAAACTCTTTTTTGACTGTCTCTGCTCTCATGACGATTGAGTACTCTTCAAGATCCTCATCCCATTCACCCTTCTCTTGCCAGTGTCTTGTGAAGGTAGCCACTTTCTCTTTAGGATCGACACCTACAAGGTTGTGTCTATAGTTCCACTTCATATCTCTTGCTTCAAACTGGTTGACAATCGCATCATGATACTCTTGTACACCAAACATCTTACTACCATTGGGGTAGAAGCTAAGTTCAGCATTCTCTCTAGCACCCGCTTCTCTCAATCGTGCATCGGTTAGATACATAATCTTCTTTGGGGCACCACCACATTTGATAGGGGTATTAGGGTGTGTAAAGATACCTTTGACTCTCTTACCGCTCTTAGCATCCGCAATAAACTTCTGCATCTCTCTCCATGTATCTGCCGACCCTTGTTGGAAGTAGATAGATGCGATACCATTTTTACCGATCACTCTACTCACATTGTCATGCGCCCCTGTAGAGGTGATAGTCCCCTCGATACCCAATCCTTGGATACGCGCATAATCAAGCTTCAATCCCGCAGCAACAACCATATAGTCATACTTAAGTGTTTTACCCCCTGAAGTTGTTACACTATTGTTATCTGGATCAAACTCAACCGCTTTCTCTTTGATAACAGTCACACCACTAGGGATAAAATCTTTGGTATTGTACATAACAGCATCTTTTTCCCAGATCCCAGCACCTACAAGTGTCTGACCAGGCTGATAAGAAGTTGCCAAGTCACCTGGCTCAATCACGGTAATATCTGGATTATCAAGTGAGTTAGTCAATCGTGCCGCTGTTGACATACCTGCCAAACCACCACCGATGATTACAATCTTTGCTTTGACTGCGGAGCTACTTGCACTCGCTTCTGTTGCAACACCACTACCCATAAGCATAGCAGCACCACCCGCACCAAACATCTTCATGGCATCACGGCGAGAGACACCTTCACCTTTAAAGTGTGCGTCAATGAGCTCCATGCCCTCTTTCATCATTTTATTATCCAAAACATCTCCTTCTATTTTTGTCAATTCTATATTCTACATCGTTTTTCATAAAATTTTAATGATTATCTTTATAAAGTTATTCAATATTACTAATGCTTATTGTATCTATAACAAGTTGTAATGTTACTGAGCCTTGAAAGTGATTTTCACTCAGGTGATAGCTCACATCGATCCACGCTCCCACTTCAAACTGCTCATAGGTCTTAAACTTCACCCCACGCAATCGCACCCCACCCTGCTCTAGGGTAAAGCGTAGATGGTTCCCCTCACTTCCCATCGTTGCCACCTCACAGATACGCACCACACAACTGAGAAACTTCGGACGGGGGTTTGCCATCCCGTAGGGTTCATACCGCTTCATAAGAGTCGTCATCTCAAAGGAGAGTTCACGCAGTTCCACCACCCCTACAATCTCAGGATCACACTGCTGAGTAGGGTAAGAGGAGTGGGTGTAGGCGTGGTTAATCGCCTCTCTAAAGGCGGGGAGGTTCTCTACTTTGAGGCTGAGTCCTATCGCAGCTTCATGCCCCCCAAACTTCTCAAGCAACGCACGACAGTGACTCGTAATGGCAAAGAGATCACACGCATCAAAGCTCCGTCCACTTCCCTTACATAGCCCGTTTGGACTTTGTGAAAGAATAATTGTCGGCTTTTGGTGGATGCGTGCCACCCGTGCTGCAACAATCCCCACCACCCCCTCATGCCATCCCTCTCCCACAAGTACCAGAACCTCATCCTCACCCGTGACTTGAGCCAATGCCTCTTGCGTCAAGGCACTCTCTGTCTCCTTGCGTAGGTCATTAAAGGCAAGTAGACGATCGAGTCCTATGCGTGCCTCATGGTGTGTCGTCGCCCCCAAGAAGGCAACCGCATGTGACGCATCATCCATACGCCCCGCACTATTGAGTAGGGGTGCGAGGAAGAAGCCGATATCCTCCTCGGTAAAGTGTGACTTATTCACATGCTCTTTATAGCATGTGATTGCAGGGTGTTGACTCCCACTGAGATGGCGTAGTCCTGCGATGACCATTGCACGGTTGATATGCTGAAGGGGCATCATATCTGCGATAATCGCCAACGAAACCAGTTCCATATACCCCATCATATCAAGGCGAATACCCAGTGCATTTTTTAATGAGGCGATCAGGTACCATGCGATTTGAGCGCCACACACCTCCTCATAGGGGAAGGGACACTCAGGCTGTTTAGGATTGATAATCGCATACGCGGGTGGAAGGGTATCTGGGAGGAGATGGTGATCGGTGATAATCAGATCGATCCCCAACGCCTCCACAGCTCGTCCCGCCTCTACCGCTGCGATACCGTTATCTACTGTGATAATGAGATCGGTAGGGGGGAGTTGCTCAAGCAGAGTAAGTGAGAGTCCATACCCATCACGAAAGCGGTTGGGGATAATCCACGCCACAGGGTAGGCTATCGCCCCAAAAAAACGGTGCATCAGGGTTGTAGCAGTGACCCCATCGACATCATAATCCCCAATAATGGTGATCTTCTCACCCTGCTCTATCGCGGTAACAATGCGTGCTGTTGCACGCTCCATATCTTTGAACTGTGAGGGGTGAGGAAGGTCTTTGAGCGAGAGAAACCCCTCCGCCTCAAAGCGAGCATCAAGTATCCGCTCCAACACCTCGCGGGTCACAGAGGGGTAGGCGGTCTGTTTCACTACTGCTGTTTATGCTGATGTGAGGCATTGACAAATGCCAAAATAGCAGGGTTGGCATTTTGGAGTCGAGAGGTAAACTCAGGGTGAAACTGTACCCCTAAGAACCATGGGTGATTAGGCACTTCAACCGCTTCAATCAACCCATGAGACTCCCCAGTAATCTCCATACCATTGGCTTCAAACTCTGCTCTATAGGCAGGATTTGCCTCATAACGGTGTCTATGACGCTCAAAAATCATCGGCGCGTCATACGCTTCACGCAGGTGAGAACCCTCTTTGGTCTCACACTCATACTCCCCAAGGCGGAGTGTCCCACCCATCGCCGTAGTCGAGGTGCGTATCTGCTTGGCACCACTTGCATCGATAAACTCATCGATCAGATAGATAATGGGAGCAGAGGTCTCTTTGTTAAACTCTACAGAGTTGGCATCACTCAACCCCAAGACATTACGAGCGAACTCTACCATCGCCAACTGCATCCCAAGGCAGATACCAAGGAACGGTACTGCATGCTCTCGGGCATATGTAATCGCTGCAATTTTACCCTCAACCCCTCGTTCACCAAATCCACCCGCGACAAGGACACCATCACAGTCATTGAGAAACTTCTCAGCACCATCCTCCTCTATCTTCTCAGAGTCAATCCATTTGATATTGACACGACTATCGAGGTGAGCACCACAGTGAATAAGTGCCTCCGTGAGTGATTTGTAGGACTCTTTAAGATCAAGGTATTTCCCTACAAAGGCGATTTTGAGTTCATCGGTTGGTTTAATGATACGGTTGACGAGGTGTGACCACTCATCCATCTTCGGCTCACAGTTATCAAGCTCTAGCTGTTTGCAGATGGGGGAAAGGATATCTTGAGCAAGGAAGTTAAGAGGGACTTTGTAGATAGTCGCGGCATCCTCTGCCACGATGACTGAATCCTCCTCCACATCACAATTGAAGGCGATTTTGCGTTTGATCTCTGCGGTGACGGGGACTTCTGCTCTCAAGACGAGCATATGGGGTGCGATACCGATACGACGAAGCTCCTGTACAGAGTGTTGTGTTGGCTTGGTCTTTAGCTCTCCTGCTGCTTTGATATAGGGGAGGAGTGTGACATGGACATTCATCACATGGCTACGCCCCAACTCATGCTTCATCTGTCGAATCGTCTCAAGGAAAGGAAGTCCCTCAATATCACCCGTGGTACCCCCTAGCTCAACAATAAGGATATCTTTCCCCTCACCTGCAAGTACGATACGGTCTTTGATCTCATTAACAATATGGGGGACGACTTGGATCGTTTTTCCTAGATAGTCTCCTTTGCGTTCATTCTCAATGACTGTTTTGTAGATCTGTCCTGTCGTGAAGTTGTTGTTTTGGGTCAAAGAGGTATCTAAAAAACGCTCATAATGCCCAAGGTCAAGGTCGGTCTCAGCACCATCTTTAGTGACAAATACCTCTCCATGCTCTAGAGGAGACATAGTACCAGGGTCGACATTGATATAGGGGTCGAGTTTGAGTACACCGACGCGTTGACCTGTATGCTTAAGCAGTGTTCCGATACTCGCAGCAGTGATCCCTTTACCCAAAGAGCTTAGTACACCACCCGTTACAAAGATATATTTTGTCTTTTTTTCACTCATATAAAATTTCCTTTTAAGTTATGCAACAATAGGCATAATGATTGTCATAAAATTATTGTCTCGTACAATAAAGGGCAGGGTTGGTTCATTAAACTCAATGGTAAAGGTACTACTATCTATCTGAGAGATAAAGTCAAGAATATAGCGACTATTAAAGGAGAGTTCAAAGGACTCCTCCAAGGTGGTAGTGAGTTCAAGTTGTGTCTTGGCTTCTACATTGTCCGCAGAGAGCGAGTTGAAGAGGATATGATCAGGGTTGAGTGTCATCTTAATCTCTTGCGAGATTGTTGTAATCATCTTAATTGCATCGATCATCTCTTTTTTGGGGAGGCTGACGGTGTGTTTGATAGAGGCAGGAATAATGCGTTGGTAGTCTGGAAATTTTCCATTAATCAGTCGTGAGTAGAAGAAGTAGTTTTCATTGGCAATGATAAGATTGGTCTCATCAAAAAAGATATTGATACGATCGAGGAAGAGTTTTTGTATCTCTAGGATCGCTTTTTTAGGTACGATAAGAGAGAGTTCTTGGGTATTAGCACTCGGGATTGTAGCGATCGCTAAGCGTCTAGTATCCGTACCGACTAAATCTGTCGCACTATTTTTGATATTGATAAGTGCACCATTGAGTTCAAACTTTGGATTGTTTGTATCGATAGCAGGTGAGATCTTTCTTAGGTTTTGGATAAGACTAAGTGAGTCTAGGGAGATTTGTGGTTTGTTCTCTATGGTAGGAAAGTCTGGATAGGAGTGGGGATCAAAAGTGGGGAGTTTGAACTTAGAGTGCCTCTGTTTGATAATAAGTGTGTTATCGATAAGCTCTAGGGTGATCTCATCCTCTTTGAGGATACGGATAATATCGAGTAGTTTTTTACCATTGGCGGTAAATGCTCCCTCTGACTCTATGGCGATATGATCGGTGACGATCTCTAGACCGATCTCACCATCTGTAGCTTTTATCGTACAGTTGCCTTCGTGAGAGTTGAAGAGTATGTGTGATGTAATTTGACTGGCATCTTTTTTTTCCAAAAAAGGTTGCAGATTGATGAGTAGTGACTCTATGATCTGCTTGGTCGCTTTGATCTTCATAGACTTCCCTTATTTTTTAATAATTTAGTATGTAGTAGTAGTTTGACATGAATATGTGAAAAACTCACGCATTGCTTTTGTAGTCGATTGTTGAGGCGTATCCAAAAGGTTTTGGACTCTTCACATCTATTCACTTTTAAAATTATATCTTTTTTTTCATTCAAGTTTTACAAGGCAACTTTAGCTGTCTGTATGGACTTTATTGGAGAGTTCGTCGAGGAGTACTTTGAAGTTCTCATCATTGTCGATAATCTCATTGATCTTTTTCATTGCATGGGAGATGGCAGTGTGGTCCTTCATTCCGAAGTAGAGGGCGATTTGAGGCATGGAGTTTGGGGTGAGGTTGCGTGCGAGATAGATTGCAGTTCGGCGTGCATTGACGATATTTTTGGTTCGTTTTTTAGAGGTGATATCTGAGGGTTTGATATTTAGCTCTCGTGAGACGATCTTGACGATATCATCGATGGTGATATTCTCTTTTTTCTCTTTGAGTTGGTCACGGATCGCATTTTGTGCAAAATCGAGGGTGATCTCTTGGTTGAGCATAGAGGAGAGGGCATTGAGTTTGATGATGGTTCCTTCGATCTCACGGATATTGTCCCCCATATTGGTTGCGATGAAGTTGACAATCTCTAAGTCCAGACGAATCCCGTCGAGTTCACACTTCTTCTGGATAATGGCGATTTTTGTCTCTAGTCCAGGGGGTTGTATATCGGCCATCAAGCCCCACTCAAAGCGACTCTTAAGCCTATCGACGAGTCCTGCTATCTTATTGGGCTGTCTATCGGAGGTGATGACAATCTGTTTATTGGCATTGTAGAGTTCATTAAAGGTGTGAAAAAACTCCTCTTGGGTCTGCTCTTTACGGCTAAGAAACTGTATATCATCAATGAGTAGTAGGTCACACTCACGGTATTTATCACGGAAGCGATCCATAGTTTGTGAACGAAGATGTGAAGTAAAGGAGTTCATAAACTGCTCTAAAGTGGTGTAGATGACGGTGCGTCCTAGTTCGATATGGTAGTTTCCTATCGCTTGGAGTAGGTGGGTCTTGCCTAGTCCCACCCCACCATAGATGAAGAGGGGATTGTACTGTCTACCAGGCTTCTCTGCTACGGACTTGGCAGTGGTGAAGGCAAATTGGTTGGAGTCCCCTACGATAAAGCTCTCAAAGGTGAGAGAGGGGTTGAGATAGGTGCTTTTGGTGTTACTTTTCTCTTGGAGTGCAGGTTTACTTTGAGGGGTGGGGGTCTCTTTTTCACGCACCCCAACGGTGATCTCTATGGTGGGCTTGATCTCATTTTGTAGCTCGAAGAGGTGTGCGATCTTGTCGATATATTTGGTCTTGACCCATTTGGCGATGAGCATATTGGGGGCAGCAAAGTAGACGATATTACTGCGTGAGCGTTTGGCATTGTAGACGAGTTTCTTAATATAGCGTTCATACTCTGTCTGACTTATCTCTTTTTTAAGTTCAAACAGTACTTTTTGCCCAACATTCATTCTCTCTTCCCTTATGTGAATAACTTTTGCTATTTTAGCCAACTTGAGCTAAAATAGCGAAAACAACAGAGGGTGAATTGAGTTATTCACCCTGTGAACAAAGGTGTGAATGAATATTTTAGGCATAGACCCTGGAAGCCGTAATCTCGGCTACTGTATCCTTCATTGGAGTGGCAAAAGTTTTTCACTGGTGGAGGCTGGATTGCTCAAGATTAAGACCAAAGAGCTTCAAGAGCAGATTGTAGAGTTGGTGGAGGGGTTTGATATCATCCTCCAGAGCCATGAGATCGATGAGGTTGCTATCGAGGATATCTTTTTTGCCTATAATCCTAAGACCGTGTTGAAGCTCGCACAGTTTAGAGGGGCGCTCTCCTTGAAGATTCTGCAAGAGGTGGGCTACTTCTATGAGTACACCCCACTACAGGTCAAAAAGGCGGTGACAGGCAATGGTAAGGCGACCAAAGAGCAGGTGGCGTTTATGGTGAAGCGGTTGTTGGGGATCAAGAAGGAGATTAAGCCACTCGACATCACGGATGCCATGGCGATTGCGATAACACACCTTCAGCGGGTGAAGATGCGTAAGCCTACTTAGGGGCGTAGGTTTTCACCCTTTTTGAGCTGTCCGTTTTTGCGTACGGAGATCATACGGTTGCTGGGGAGTTCGAAGGTGGACTTCTTGTGGTTCCCTGCGGACTCCTCAATGATCTTATCGTAGAGGTAGATATCATTTTTGAAGTAGGCAACGCCCCCCTCCTCATAGACGGTAAAGTAGAGGATATGGACGGGGATATGTTTGCGAAGCTTAATGGTCGTGGGCTTGTTGCTCTGGAGTATTGATTCGATCTTGCTCGCAGAGTAGCTTCCACGGGCATGTTGAAGGAGGCGTTGCATCAAGGCAAAGGGCTTCTCTACACGCATACACCCTGAGCTGTAGATCTTGTAGCGTCGTGAGAGCAGTGATTTGTTATCGGTGTCATGTAGATAGACCGCATACTTATTGGGAAACATAAACTTCACCCGCCCTAGGGCGTTGTTCTCTCCTGGAAACTGTACAAAACGGTAGGGAACCCGTCGGCTACTCCCCTCATAGGGATCGAGCTTCTCTTGGGTGATTGTGATCTCTTTAGTACCTGAGAAGACATGGATATTGTTCTCTTCGAGGTACTCGGGGTGATCTCGTAAGACGGGGATGAGGTCGCGTTTGATGAGATTGTCAGGGATCGTCCAAGTGGGATTGAGTACCATAAACTCAATGCTGTCATGAAAGAGTGGGGTGGGGCGGTCGATGCGTCCTACAACCACACCCATTTTGAGCTTGGTTTGTCCCCCCTGATAGTAGCGTAGCTGAAAGTCAGGGATATTGACCTCTACATACTCCGACTCAAAATGCTTAGGGTAGAGTTTGGTCTTATCGAGATTGGTGAGGATACTTTGGATATTGCTCTTGACAGGTTGGTTGAGATAGTAGGTCATGATCTTATCGACCATTCCGTTGACTTTGAGGTTGTAGCGTTTTTGGTAGTTGATGACAGCTTGACGGAGTCGCTTATCAAACTTTTCATCGATAGTGGCACGCTTGGGGTAGTCACCTGAGATCTGTAGTCGTCGTTTGATATTGGCGATGCGAGGAGCCGTGTCGCCTAGCTTGAGGGCTGCGTGGGTGTATTTGACCTTGGGAAACCGATCCATCATGCGGTAGTTGTGTAGCATCTGGATGAGTTTGCGATAGCGTCTCTCCATAGGTAGAAGTGAGGTGAGGTAGCGTGTGATATGGTGCTGTTTGATTGCTGTGAAGAGTTGAGCATGTGGTGGGAAGGCTTTTGGCATCATCTCCCAGTGTGCCTTGATATCATCACTCTGCTCTAATCCTCGGAGTTTTTGCTGTACCAACCCCCAATCCACATCCCCTTGTACCACAAATCGTACCAACCGCACAAAGGAGTTGGTCAGGAGTAGATCGAGTCGTGCGTAGACCGCAGCTTGTTTGGCTCGTGTGATTTGGTTGTTGTCGAGTAGAAAGAAGAGCTTCTGTATAGCAGGTTGGTCAAAGGGCTTATCTTTGTAGTTAAAGAGTGGGTTTTTGAGTGCCTGAATCAGTTGCGTCATTTGAGATTGATTTGCGTTACCTACCCAGAGGGGTCGGTTGCCATTTTGGCTATAGAGATAGGATACAATGGTACGATTCTCTCCTTTGAGGTGGGTATTGAGCGAGTGTTGGATATTGCTACTGATACTCTCTAGTGAGAGTGATTGTGCTAGTAGCGTGGTGTGAATAAGGAGTAGCCCAAGAAGAAGTAGTCGTCTCAAGTGATCTCCTTTTTGGGTGGGGTGATAGAGGCTTCAAAGAGATACTGATGTGTGGTGGGGATCGCATCATAGAGTGCATGGCTGAGTGCTTGGATCTCCCAAAGGGCTGCTTTATTGCTTCGCAGGGTGAGAAAGTTTTGGAGACTGCGTGCATTGATCGTCCATGTCAGTTCGGTCTTATAGCTCTCAGGTAGACAGAACTTGGCGATATCATTACTCACACCACTTTGAAGAATCGCTTGGAGGTTATTGAGGGCTTGGATACTCGCACGATCGACGGCGTGGTTGCCTGTGAGTACGATAAAGCGTGATGCCTCCTCATACGCATCCTCCGCAAAGGGGGTAGATGCTTTGAGCTCTTTGAGGGTGTAGCGTGTACTCTTGACACTTGGGCTTGCGATGCGGTGGCGTGCTAGCTCTTGGAGTAGGGCGCGACTCACGCCTGCAATATAGAAGGTGTAGACCAGATGCTCTAGGGTTGAGGCATGTTTGAACTTATTGCCCACTCTATTGATGAGTGCCTTGTCTTGTTCTCCCCCCTCATCACTCTTCTCAAAACTCTGCCAACAGGTGCGTATGGCGTGGGCACACACCGCAAGGGGTGTATGGTGCATTAGTGTTACTTGCATTATAAAAGAACCTTTTTTTATACCATTATAACATATACCAAAGAAGAGAAAAATCTCTTATATAGTAACTTTTCGATATAATCCGCAAAAATCACACGAGGGTAGGGTGCCAAGTCCCCCCCCTCCTTTTAGGACACTTTTATGCAAAAAATCAAAAACATTGCCGTTATCGCTCACGTTGACCATGGTAAGACCACACTCGTCGATGAACTCTTACAACAATCAGGGACTTTTGAAGCCCACCAAGAGGTAGAAGAGCGTGCGATGGACTCGGATGCGATCGAGAAAGAGAGAGGGATTACAATTCTCTCTAAAAACACCGCTATCACCTATGGGGATCACAAGATCAATATCATCGACACTCCAGGTCACGCCGACTTTGGTGGTGAGGTTGAGCGTGTACTTAAGATGGTTGATGGGGTACTCCTCTTGGTTGATGCCCAAGAGGGTGTTATGCCTCAGACTAAGTTTGTACTCAAAAAAGCGATTGCATTTGGTCTAATCCCTGTTGTTGTTATCAATAAAATCGATAAGTTTGGTGCGGAGCCAGACCGTGTTATGGATGAAGTATTTGATCTACTTGTTGCTCTTGATGCCAATGAGGAACAGCTTGAGTTCCCTGTACTCTACGCGGCGGCGAGAGATGGGTATGCGAAGTGGGAGATGGAGGATGAGAGCAAAGATATGACTCCACTCTTTGAAGCGATCTTGACCAAAGTACCGTATCCAAAAGGATCACCAGAGAATGATACACAAGCACAAGTCTTTACGCTTGATAGTGACAACTTTGTTGGGCGTATCGGTATTACGCGTATCTTCAATGGTAAAGTCAAAAAGGGAGATGAGTATCTTCTTGTCAAAGCGTGTGGTAGCAAATCTAAATCTCGTATCTCTAAATTGATTGGATTTAAAGGGCTTGAGCGTATCGAGATCCAAGAGGCTGAAGCGGGTGATATCGTGGCGATTGCTGGATTTAATGATATTGATGTAGGGGACTCTATCTGTGACCCTCTCAACCCTGTAGCCCTTGATCCAATGCATGTTGAAGAGCCTACACTCTCTGTTATTATGTCTGTTAACAATGGACCACTCGCAGGACAAGAGGGGAAACATGTCACCTCTAACAAGATTAAAGAGCGTCTTGAAAAAGAGATGGAGACCAATATCGCTATGCGTATGGAGCCTATGGGAGATGCGTCATTTAAAGTATCGGGTCGTGGTGAGCTTCAGATTGGTATCTTGGCGGAGAACATGAGACGCGAAGGGTTTGAGTTTATGTTAGCAAGACCTGAGGTTGTAACCAAAGAGGAGAATGGGGTCAAGATGGAGCCATTTGAGCATTTGGTTGTAGATGTACCTGAGGAGTTCCAAGGGGTAGCGATCGAAAAATTGGGTAAACGAAAAGCCAATATGACCTCTCTTGCTCCGATGCCTGATGGGACGGTACGCTTAGAGTTTGAGATCCCTGCTAGAGGATTGATCGGGTTTAGAAATGAGTTCTTGACTGATACTAAAGGGGAGGGGATTATGAACCACTCCTACCTAGAGTATAGACCCTACTCAGGAACCGTTGAGTCTCGAACACCAGGTGCGTTGGTGAGTATGGATGATGGCGAGGCGGTCGCGTTCTCTATCTTCAACCTTCAGTCGCGTGGTGTGATGTTTATCAAACCACAAGATAAGGTCTACTCAGGGATGGTCATTGGTGAGTCTGCACGCCCAGGTGACTTGGATGTCAATCCACTCAAAGGAAAAGCCTTGACCAATATGAGAACCTCTGGTGCGGATGATGCGATTAAGCTTGTTACACCAAGAACTATCACGCTAGAGTCTGCTATGGAGTGGATTGAGGATGATGAACTTGTAGAGATTACCCCAGAGTCTGTAAGAATTCGTAAGAAATCCCTCGACCCTGTGGTGAGAAAAAGAGCCGCAAGAGATAAGAAAAACGCTAAAAAATAGCTACTTTTGTGTAGCGTAGGCTCAGCTTACGCTACACCCCCTACACGCAATCCACATACCCACGCAAAGTGGAAGTTAAATCCCCCTCTATCCCCATCAACATCCAGTATCTCTCCTGAGAAGAATAGGTTTGGTATAAGCTTAGATTCCATTGTCTGAGGAGTGACCTCTGTTGTATCTATCCCCCCTGTTGCCACCTCTGCCCCCCTAAACCCCTTGGTATCGGAGAGTGAGAGTTTGAGGTTTTTAATCGTATGGACGAGTTGATTGATTGCTTTGCGGTTGAGTTCTCCCTCTGTGGTGACTTTGGTTTTGGCATGGGAGAGAATGGTGTGAATAAGTTTTTTGTTGAGAAATCCTTGGAGCCATAGCGTGAGGGGTTTGTGGCTGGTGGGGTGTATCTGTGAGAGCAGTAGGGTGGTGAGTTGCTCTTTGGTGTATGTGGGCATCAGATCGAGGCTCAGTTCACAGTAGTCATACTGGGCGAGTCGGCTACTCACCTCACGACTCAGATCCAAGATAGCCAAGCCACTGATACCATACGGGGTGAAGAGTAGATCCCCCTGTTTTTGGGTGATATAGACACCATTGGCATAGAGTGTGGCTACCCCTGTGATCTTGACCCCTGCACACTGCTTGACCCATGGCTCTTGAGAGCAGAGTTGTACAAGGCTAGGGTGGCGTTTGATGAGGCTATGCCCTAGTTTGGTGGCAAGGGCATAGCCATCATTGGAGCCTCCTAGCTGTGGAGCAGCCACACTCCCCGTAGCCAAGAGTATTTTTGATGCACGATAGTCCCCCTGCGTTGTCTCTAGCTGAAAGTGTCTGGAGGTTTGGCAGATATCTGTCACCTTGGTATCACAGATAATCTCTACCCCTAGGGATTGGGCTTCATAGAGTAGTAGCTCCACGACTGATGAGGCTTGCATAGAGAGTGGAAAGACCTTCCCCTCTTGGGTCTCTACAAGCGGAAGACCAATGGATGTGAAAAACTTCTCTACGATAGCATAGGGGTACTCTTTGAGTACCTCTGAGATAAAGGTAGGGTTGTGTGAGTGGTAACGAGTGGGGCTAATGGTGCGGTTGGTGATATTGCACTTGCCATTGCCTGAGGCGAGGATTTTTCTACCCACTTTGGTCTGTTGTTCGAGTATAGTGACCGATTTGCCTCTGCGTGATGCCACGATACTTGCGACGAGTCCTGAAGCGCCCGCTCCGATGATTATCAATGTTTCATTATTCATACGATATTATAGCCCAAAAGTATGAGAAGGATAACCATGTCAGCATTAGTCGAGTTTAGTATGTTTCCCACCGAGGCAACACAGAGTAAGAGTGCCTTTGTCGCACGGGTTTTAGATATTGTTGATCAGAGTGGACTCCCCTATCAGTTGACACCCATGGGGACGATTATTGAGGGGGAGAGTGTGGAGGAGGTCTTAGCGGTAATTAACCGTGCCTATGAGGAGCTTCAGCGGGATTGTGGACGGGTCTATAGCTCGATCAAGATCGATTGGAGAGAGGGGGCGATAGGGAGGTTAGAGAGAAAAGTAGGCTCTGTAGAGGCGAAGCTTGGGCGGAAGTTAAACAGTTAACTTTTGTTATAATAACGCCAAACTTTCGTAAGGATTTTTCATGTTATGTGCTGAAAGAATGCAAAGAGTTATACAAGCAATGCTCCTAGGACTGATTATGGGATTGGCGGGTGCACAGATGTTTAAGATCGCATTTGTGGTGATGTTTGCGATGATGATGATGCTTTTTGTAGCTGGTATGACAGGATTTTGTCCTGGTTTGATAATCCTCAAGAAGATCTTTCCTTCTTGTGAAAATAGCAAAAATTAAAGGGGTGTAATGTCAACGATTTCATATAAAGATGCGGGTGTCGATATCGATGCGGGAAATGCATTTGTTGAGGCGATTAAGAGTGATGTAAAGTCAACATTTGATAAAAATGTAATCGGAGGGATTGGGTCGTTTGCAGGTGCGTATGCGTTGCCTACAGGCTATGATGAGCCTGTGATCCTCTCTGCGACCGATGGAGTCGGTACGAAACTGCGTATCGCCATTGAGAGCGGAAAGCTCGATACGGTCGGGATTGACCTTGTTGCGATGTGTGTCAATGACCTAATCTGTAACAACGGAACACCGATGTTTTTTCTCGACTACTACGCTACAGGGAAGCTCTTGCCTCAAAATGCCAAAGATGTTGTAGCAGGGATCGCTGAGGGGTGTAGACGCTCTGAGTGTGCCTTGGTGGGTGGTGAGACTGCTGAGATGCCAGGGATGTATAGTGAAAAAGATTTTGACCTTGCAGGATTTGCTGTGGGGATTGCGGAGCGTCGAGAGATGGATACCATTGCCAATGTCAAAGCGGGACAGACACTGATTGCTATGCCAAGCTCGGGTATCCACTCCAATGGCTATTCACTCGTACGCAAACTGCTACTTGAGAAGCTAGGAATGACACTTGAGACTCCATTTGATGGGAAGCCTCTGGTTGAGACGCTTCTTGAGCCTACACGCATCTATGTCAAAGAGTACAAAGCCAATAAAGCAGAGGTTAAAGCCTTGGCACATATCACGGGGGGTGGGATCGTGGAGAACCTGCCTCGTGTCTTGCCTGAGGGGATTCGTGCGGTTGTGACCAAAGCCTCTATCCGTCCACTTCCTATCTTTGAGCTGATTGGTCAGCATGTCGAAGAGGAGGAGATGTACCGTGCCTTCAATATGGGTGTGGGTATGGTATGGGTGGTTGAGCCTGAAGATGTCGAGGCAGTCCTTGCTAAGACGGATGGCTATGTGATTGGTGAGCTTGTGAGTGGTGAGCGTGGGGTGGAGATGGTCTAACCCCTCTGCACGCTTCATCGATAAGAGGGGTTACTCTCTTATCGCCTCCTTATCTAACTCCCCTGATTTTAACTGTTTAAGATAGTGTTTGAGATCCCTCTGCACCTCTCCGCTCAAGAGATAGAGTCCCAAGATATTGGGTAGTGCCATCGCCAAGATAAGCATAAAGCTAAAGTCCACCATAATCCCCGTATCGACAATACTTGCCATAATAATAAACCCTAAAAAGATAAACTTATAGAGGAGTGAAGTACGGCTACCAAAGAGGTAGACCCATGCACGCTCACCATAGTAGGACCATGAGATCATAGTGCTAAAGGCAAAGAGGAAAATAGAAAAAGAGAGTACAGTGGGAAACCAGCTAATCACTGTACCATACGCCGCTGCGGTGAGTGCTGCTCCCTCTTTGGCTTCTATCAAGGCTCCATAGCCATTGGCAGGGTCGTAGACCCCTGTGATGATGATGACAAGAGCAGTCATGGTACAGACGATGATAGTATCGATAAACGGCTCATAGAGGGCGACCATTCCTTGTCTAACTGGGTACTTCACTTTGGCGGGGGCATGGGCAATAGGAGCAGATCCTAAGCCTGCTTCAGAGGAGAATACCGCACGCTGAAACCCTTGGGTGATGACCCCTACCATCCCCCCCGCAACTGCCATAGGGGCAAACGCTTCAGAGAGGATAAGCCCAAAGGCATCAGGGATATGAGAGGCATGGAGTATGAGTATCCAGAGAGATGCACCGATATAGAGTGTCACCATAAAGGGAACGATCTTGGAGGTGGTATCGGCAATGCGGGTAATCCCCCCTAAGATCACTGTCCCTGTGAGGGTAGCGAGGATAACCCCAAAGACCCACGGATTTTGAGCGATAAAGGGTACTTCTGCCCCAATGGCACCGAGTGCTTGTGAGACCTGAAAGGTGTTACCCCCACCAATCGCCCCCATAATCATAAACAGAGCAAAGACAATCGCGAGTATCTTACCAAACTGAGGCATCCCTTTTTGGGATAGCCCCCGAGAGAGGTACTCCATCCCTCCACCCATAATCGTACCATCCGAGAGAAACTCTCGATACTTCAAGGAGAGTGTCACCTCGGTAAACTTCAATGACATCCCTAAAAACCCTGCCACAATCATCCAAAAAGTAGCCCCTGCTCCTCCAATAGCAATAGCGAGGGCAACCCCTGCGATATTGCCAAGCCCCACAGTGGCAGAGAGTGCGGTGGTAAGAGACTGGAAAGGGGTAATCGTCCCCCTATCATCAGGTGTGGTATACTCCCCTTTGATAATGCGGTAGGCGTGTCGAAGCATCTTGATATTGACAAATCCCATCTTGAGGGTGAGATAGACACCCCCAACAATGAGCCACGCAACCAAAAAGGGGATCCGACTCCCCTCTATCTGTCCAAATAGTATATCAAAAAAAAGTAGGCTCTCTAAAAAGCTATTGATATGGCTAAACAGTTCATTCATTCTCTCTCTCCTTGGTATAAATCTCTCTTATTGTATAGAAAATAGCTTATATTGGAGCCGAGAGTATTTAGGAGATAGGGAGATTTTTTGATCTTTTTAAAAAGTTTTTACAAATACTCTTGACAAATAGATTTTTTTTTCCTATAATTGCACTCCAATTTCAGATAGAGTTTATCGAAATTATTGTTTCGGAGTGTAGCGCAGTCTGGTAGCGCACCTGGTTTGGGACCAGGGGGTCGAAGGTTCGAGTCCTTTCACTCCGACCATTTTTTAGTTATTTAACTTAATAGTATAATGTTTTTATAAAAGAGTATGGTGGACGTAGTTCAGTTGGTAGAGCACCTGTTTGTGGCACAGGTTGTCGCGGGTTCGAGCCCCGTCGTCCACCCCATTGATACTTTAGATTGGGAACACCCAACAAGAAGAAGCGCTAGTGGCTCAACTGGATAGAGCATCAGACTTCGGATCTGAGGGTTAGGGGTTCGAGTCCTCTCTGGCGTACCATATAACATTATGACTATTTGCACTCGTAGCTCAGCTGGATAGAGCACCCGCCTTCTAAGCGGGCGGTCTCAGGTTCGAATCCTGACGGGTGTACCACCTACTTTTTATTGTTTTGTAAAACAATCACATGCGGATGTGGTGAAATTGGTATACACGCCAGACTTAGGATCTGGTGCTTCACGGCGTGGAGGTTCGAGTCCTCTCATCCGCACCATCTACTTTGTATAATCCCTTTTAAATATCGACTACACCGATAACAGAGATACTTTTAAGTTTTACAATTTTTCTTTTTGCTACCCTATTGCTACCCAAAATAAGAGTTAGGTTCTTATCTTTATACCTTGATATTTTGTACTTTTTAAATTTTTATGTATTTTACAGATTTGTATAGATGGGTAACATAGATTGGTTACAAATCTTCAAACATCTCTATAATATGTTGTAAATTTATCTCTACAAAGCTCTTCTGAAAACCAACACCTAGATTGATAGCATCTGTTGCAAGTTCAAACAACTCATCTTTATCTATTTTGCCTGTCTTAATGATATTGGCTATATCCTCTTCATCATTCTGTGCAAAGCGTGTAAGCTTGGAGTTGATACTCCACCTCATTCATGGGGTGGAGTATCAAATCTATATATCTTGTTCTCATCTCCATTTTTGCTATTCTATCAGCCAGAAATATGTACAATAATTGTGCTTGTATATTTTTAATATTCTTTAAATATCTAAAAGATAATGTAAATTTTGGATTTGGGTTTTCAAATGCTATGATAAAATCTCTATCAACAGTAATTTCTATATAGGTAATCTTATTGCTATCATTTTTTTGGCATACAATAGAAAATGGTGTTATTGTTTTTTCTTCCTTCATATTTTCTATGGTATAGCTTTTTAGGATATTAACATTGATTTGAAGATTATTTAATTTTAGTAAACTCTGTTTTATATCAGCACTACTATTTAGAGCTTCTTTGATTTCTTTAACTGAATAGTTAGCAGTTGTAACTTTGTAATCATTATATGTTTTACTTGTGATATAGATTAATATATAAAATAAATTTATATCACTACCATTTAATTTTAAATTATTGAAATTGGTATGACACATCCAATTTGGTATATTTTTAATTTGTTTCATTTTATCCCTTTCCTCATCTATTTTACAAAAAAATCTCCAAATAAAAATATTGTGAAACTTGATATAAATAAGTTGTAATCAGAAATAATTAATTTGAAAATCAAATAAATATATACTATCATAACTAATAAAATACGACTTGTTTTGTTGTTTTCACTTCGTGAAACACGAAGCTATCGCTTCTATGCCTACGGCATCTTATCTGAACATATTTTTTTGTGTTATATAAAATTCACATTTTTTTATTCATACATTCTTATCATTAATAATTCATTTAGATATATTTTAACATATTGTTTTATTTATAGTGTTATACTTTGGTATATTTTCTCAATTTTTTGTATAATAGACAAATTATAATTTATAGGATTTACATATATGAATAAACTTACACTTGAAACATTAGAGAGATGGTTATGGGATAGTGCTGATTTAATGAGAGGACATATTGATAGTTCTGATTTTAAGAACTATATCTTTGGTTTGCTTTTTCTTAAAAGAGCCAATGACCAGTTTGTTGAAGAAGCAAACATAGCTGTAAGTGTTGATGGTGTAAGTTTAGAAGAAGCCCTTGAAGATGAAGATTACCACCAATTTTTTATCCCTTTTGATGCCTATTGGTCTGAGTTAGCAAAAAAGACTGAGAACATTGGTCAAGCTCTTGATAAAGCTTTTTCTCTTATAGAAGAAAACAATCCACAACTTGAAGGTGTTATGACTGCTGTTCATTTTGGAGATACTGAAAAACTTCCTGATGAACTTTTAGCACGACTTCTACAACACTTCAACAAATACTCTCTTGCTAATGAACACTTAGATAATCCAGATATTTTAGGAAGTGCTTATGAGTATTTAATCCGTGAGTTTGCTGATGATGGTGGAAAAAAAGGTGGAGAGTTTTACACTCCAAAAGAGGTAGTCAAATTGGTCGTAAATCTTATCAAACCAGAAGCAGGAAATAGTATATATGACCCTACTTGTGGAAGTGGTGGTATGCTCATACAGAGTGCTAACCATATTAAAGCAAATGGTGGTGTAGTTGGTAAGTATGTAGATGCCAAACTTTACGGTCAAGAGAAAAACCTTGGCACTTGGGCTATATGTAAAATCAATATGATTGTTCATAACTTTAAAGATAGTGATATACGAAAAGGCGATACTTTATCAAGTCCAAAACACTTAGAAAATGGCGAACTTATGACTTTTGACAGAGTTATAGCAAATCCACCTTTTTCACTTAAAAAGTGGTGGCATCCAGCAGAGATAGATATAAAAACAGATGAAAATGGTAAAGAGATAGCACCAAAATATAATAGTGTTGTAAGTGATGAGTATGGAAGATTTAAGTATGGCATACCTCCAAGGGGTTATGGAGATTTAGCATTTGTTCAGCATATGGTAAGTGTTCTTAAAAATGATGGTCGTATGGGTGTTGTTCTTCCTCACGGTATTTTATTTCGTGGTGGCACTGAGGGGAAAATAAGACAAGGCTTACTAAACGATGACATAATAGAAGCGATAGTTGGACTTCCTGAGAAACTGTTTTATAACACGGGCATACCAGCGAGTATAATCATAATCAACAAAAGTAAAACACCTAATCTAAAAAACAAAGTAGTATTTATAGATGCTTCAAGTGAATATAAAGACGGCAAAAATCAAAACACTCTGAGTGAAGAAAATATCAAAAAAATAATTGATGGTTATGACGGACTTGAAACGATTGATAAGTTTATGAGAGTTGTAGAGATGAGTGAGATAGTTGAAAATGACTACAATCTTAATATCTCACGATATATTGATACAAGTGAAGAAGAGATAATCATAGATATACAAGCTGTAAGAGAAGATATAAAAGAGCTTGAAACAAAAGAGCAAGGCATAGATAAAAAGCTAAATGATTATCTTACAAGTTTAGGTTTTTAAGATGGTGGCAGAGGGTTATAAAGAAACTGAGATTGGGGTTATTCCTGTTGAGTGGGAAGTTGTGAAAGTTGGCGATATACTAAATGTGCAAACTGGAAAAATGAATGCCCAAGACCAAGTAGAAAATGGAAAGTATCCTTTTTTTACTCGTTCTGTTGATGTTCAAACAATAGACACATTCGCTTATGATACAGAAGCTTTATTTATCGCTGGTGAAGGTAATTTTAAAGTTAAATATTACAATGGAAAGTTTAATTTACACCAACGAACTTATATGCTTACTTCAATAAAAGATGCTAATATGAAATTCTTGCTTAATGCTATTCAACCGAAAGTAAATAAATTAATTTCAACTTCTGTTGGTTCTACTGTTCAGTCATTAAGAAAGCCACTAATAGAAGATTTAAAAATACCTTTTCCACCACTAAAAGAACAAGAGAAAATAGCTGATATTCTCTCAACTGCTGATGAAAAGATAGATGCTATTGAAGAACAAATTCAAAAGGCTGAAACACTTAAAAAAGGGCTACTACAAAAGCTACTAAGTGAGGGTATAGGACACAGTAAGTTTAAGGATAGTGAGCTTGGAAAGATACCTGAGAGTTGGGAGGTTGTTGAA
>Ga0256837_1000174_pt1 | contig 57908 bp, 59 predicted proteins | sample 4562384metaG_FD_185976 | JGI IMG/M metagenome (GOLD analysis project Ga0256837, IMG submission 185976) | Hydrothermal vent microbial communities from Guaymas Basin, Mexico - 4561-384 | ecosystem: Environmental > Aquatic > Marine > Hydrothermal vents | place: Mexico: Guaymas Basin | collected... | reverse complement strand
AGAATTGCGCAATTATTTTAAACAAGAGTAAAAGGATTTCCTTTGGCAAAAAGAGCATTAGTAAGTGTTAGTGATAAAGCGGGTGTAGTTGAGTTTTGTAACTCTTTAGTAAAAAACGGTTATGAGATCATTTCAACGGGTGGAACTTATAAAAAGTTAGTTGAAGCTGGAATAGCGGCTATTGAGATAGATGAAGTGACTAAATTTCCTGAGTGTTTTGAGGGGCGTGTTAAAACTTTAAACCCTTATGTACATGGTGGAATACTGCACCGTCGTGACAAGCAGTCACATCTTGACCAAGCCAAAGAACTTGGTGTTGAGTCTATTGATTTAGTATGTGTAAATCTTTACCCTTTTAAAGAGACTATTGAAAAAACTGATGATTTTGATGAGATTATTGAGAACATTGACATCGGTGGACCTGCTATGGTTCGTTCAGCTGCAAAAAACTTTGATGCAGTTATCATCGTTACAAATGTTGAAGATTACTCTGAAGTTATTGATGCGATAGAGAATGAAAAAAATACAAAAGAGTTCCGTCGTGGTTACATGATAAAAGCCTATGAGCATACAGCAGCATATGACTCTATGATAGCAAATTACATGAATGAGCGTTTTAATGATGGTTTCGGTGAGAAGCAGTTTGTAGTTGGAAACAAAGTAATGGATACTCGTTATGGTGAAAACCCTCACCAAAAAGGGGCTCTTTATGAGTTTGACAAACACTTCTCAAACAATTTCACTACGCTTAAAGGTGAAGCGAGTTTTAACAACTTAAACGACCTTAACGGTGCTGTTAAAATTGCCGCTGGTTTTGGTGATGATAATGCAGTATGTATCTCTAAACATGGTAACCCTTGTGGTTTTGCTATAAAAGATACACTTTTAGAAGCTTATACCGAAGCACTTAAATGTGATCCTGTTTCAGCATTTGGTGGTGTTGTAGCTGTTAATGGTACTGTAAACGCTGAACTTGCTGAGAAGATGAATGAAATTTTCTTAGAAGTGGTTATTGCTGGTCGTATTACAGAAGAAGCTCAAGAGATTTTCGCGAAGAAAAAACGTATTAAACTTTTTGAGATGGGTGCTGATAAACTGACTCTTGCAAACGATAAAAAAGATTTCAAACATATAGATGGCGGATTTGTTTTTCAAGATGCCGATGTAGTTGCTAAAGATGAAGTGAAAAATGCAAAACTTGTTTCTAAAAATAGTGCAACACCAGAAGAGATTAAAGATTTAGAGATTGCTTACAAAGTAGCAAGTCTTACAAAATCTAACTGTGTTGTTTATGTTAAAAATGCAGCGATGGTAGCTGTTGGTATGGGTATGACTTCTCGAGTAGATGCTGCACAGTGTGCGCTTAAAAAAGCAAAAGATATGGGTCTTGATGTAAGAGGGGCAGCCTTAGCATCTGAAGCATTTTTTCCATTCCGCGATAGTATAGATGCAGCCGCAGAGGCTGGTGTTAAAAATGTTATTGAACCTGGTGGGTCTATAAGAGATAAAGAGATTATAGATGCTGCTAATGAGTTTGGTATGAGTCTTTACTTCTCAGAAGTTCGTCACTTTTTACACTAAATCGTATAGAAGAGAAGTGATGCAGTTTAAAGAGAAAGAATTTATTATATTTGATTTAGATGGAACACTGATTGGCAGTGCTCCAGATTTAGCTTTGCTATAAACTTTATGCTTACTTCTCTTGGTCATGAGAGTATTTTAAAGAGCTAATCTCTATAGAGAGATTTCAGATACACAATGTATATAGCTTTTAGAAGAGTCTATAGAGTTTAGACCAACAACTTTTTTCTCGTTTAGCACTTTTACAAAAGAATTATAAACCTTTAATTTTAAAAAGTAGACAAAACAGACTTTTAGGCAATAGAGTTGTAGTGCATAGAGAAATTGTGCTGTAATTATTTAAACTTGATTGACATAGACTCAACTCTTATGATATAATTTCACTAATTAAACAATTATGAGTAAAGTTAAGGAGTAAACAATGGCAAAATCGTTATATGAAACATTAGAAATAACAGAGGGTGCAACTGAATCAGAGATTAAAAAAGCATATAGAAAACTAGCACGACAGTACCATCCAGATGTAAATAAAGAGGCTTCTGCTGAAGATAAATTTAAAGAGATAAATGCAGCATATGAGATACTGAGTGATAAAGAGAAAAAAGCACAGTACGATATGCATGGGGATGCTATGTTTGGTGGTCAAAACTTTCATGACTTCTCAAGAAGTGCAGGGGGGTCAAACTTAGATGATATTCTCCGTGAGATGTTCTCCAATGGTGGAGGCTTCGGCGGTGGTGGTAATCCATTTGGTGGTAGCGGAGGATTTGGCGGAGGTGGAGGCTTCCAACAAGAGCCAAACTTAGATATGGAAACAAGGGTAACTATACCTTTTGTTGTTTCCATATTAGGTGGTTCGCACTCTGTTGCTGTTAATGGCGATAGATTTGACATTAAAATCCCTGCTGGTGTTAACACGGGTGAGAAGATGCGTGTTAAAGGCAAAGGTCATGCCCAAGGTGGACGTGTTGGTGATCTTTTCCTAAAGATTACAGTCGCTTCAAGTCCTGACTATGAGAGAGAGGGTGATGATCTTGTAAAAACTTTTGATGTACCTCTTTATGCAGCACTTTTTGGCGAAAAAATTGCCATAGAGACACTTGAAAAAGAGATAAAACTTAAAGTTCCGGCAGGCACTAAAAATGGACAACGTTTTCGTGTAAAAGAGATGGGAGCCATGAACAGAAAAACAAAAACTCGTGGTAACCTTTACTTAAAAGCAAATATTGTTCTTCCAAGTGTAGATAGTTTAGATAAAGATTTAGTAGAGATAATGAAAGAGAAACTTCCAAAGGAGTAGAAGATGGTACATAACTATGATGAACCGGTATATCTTATTTCTATAGTTTCAAAGCTATTAGATATTCATCCTCAAACACTCCGTCAATATGAGAGAGAGAATCTTATATGTCCCTCTCGCTCAGATGGACGTATAAGACTCTATTCTCAAAGAGATATAGATAAGATAAAGCTTATTTTACGGTTAACTCGTGAACTAGGGGTAAATCTTGCAGGTGTAGATATTATTTTACGTTTAAAAGATAATGTAGATGGAATGGAAAAAGAGATAGCTGATTTAAGAAATGCCGTTCAAACAGCACAAAATGTTCATTTAGTTTCACCAGATAAAGCACTCGTTACAACAAAAAGTATTTATGATATGATAATTTTTGAAGAGAAGTAGAGTGTTCTACTCTTTAAGTCTCTCTATCTTCGCTCCCACACCCTCAAGTTTTTTCTCCAAAGAGTCATAACCACGATCAAGGTGATAAATGCGGTGAATGTTTGTTTCTCCGTTCGATACAAGTGCTGCTAAAACTAGTGCAGAAGAGGCTCTTAAGTCAGTTGCCATAACATCCGTACCACTTAGTTCTGTTTTTCCATTTACTGTAGCGGTATGACCATTGAGTGTTATATCTGCACCCATACGTTGCAGTTCACTTACATGCATAAAGCGGTTCTCAAAGAGGCGCTCTTCTATGATGGAAACACCATCTGCTTGTGTCGCAAGTGCCATAAACTGCGCCTGCATATCTGTTGGAAATGCAGGATACTCTTGTGTAATGATTTTTACTGGTTTTATGTTTTGTGCAGGGTGAATGGTAATAGTGTCTTGTGTAGTAGTAAAACTACTTCCCATCTCTTCAAGTTTCGCAAGAACAGCTCCTAAATGTTTTGGTTCTACATTTGTAAGTGTTATTTCTGACTTTGTAATGGCTCCTGCACAGAGATATGTTCCCGCTTCAATTCTATCGGGAATAATAGAAAACTCTTTTATATCTATGAGTGCTCCAGCTGTTCCCTTTATGGTAAGAATAGCTGTTCCAATACCCTCTATGTTAATACCACTAGCTTGAAGTACTTCACAGAGTTGAACTACTTCTGGTTCACGTGCTGCATTTGTGATGCTAGTCGTTCCATGTGCTAGTGCTGCTGCCATTACAATGTTTGCAGTTCCTGTAACTGTAATTTTATCAAAGATTATATTACACCCTTTAAGACCATTTGGAGCTGTAGCTTCTATGTAACCAGCTTTTATTTGAATATTTGCACCCATCTGCTCTAGGGCTTTAAGGTGTAAATCAATAGGACGCTGACCAATGGCACAACCACCAGGCAAAGAGACCTCACAGTGACCAAAACGAGCGAGTATTGGACCTAAAACAAGAATGGAAGCACGCATAGTCTTTACTATGTCATAGGTTGCTTTTGTTTCATGAAGGGGTTTTGTATCTACCACTACTTTTTCTTTTTCAAATGTAACAGAAGCTCCTAAATTTGTAAGGAGTTTTAAGAGTGTTTTTATGTCAGCAACATTTGGAAGATTTTTAATAGAGACAATGTTTTTTGCAAGTATAGTCATTGCAATAAGAGGCAAAGATGCATTTTTTGCACCAGAAATATTTATAGTACCGTTGAGTGAGTTAACACTTTGTGCTTTTAAGTAGTCCATAAGTCTCTTTTATAGTTATTTAAAGAGTATTATAGCTAATTATTTATTTTATACTCTTTTAGAAATGCTGTAAATTCATCTTTTGTAATGGCTTTAGAGTAAAAATAACCTTGGAGGATATTACAATCCATATTTTGAAGCATTTTTACATGTGCCTGTGTCTCTACACCCTCTGCTACAGTTTTCATACCAAGTGAGTGAGCCATAGATATAATAGTTTGTGCTATAACTTTGTCTCCCTCATCCTCTGTAATATCCATAACGAATGATTTATCTATTTTAAGCGTGTCTATTGGGAATTTTTTAAGATATGCTAAAGAGGAGTGTCCTGTTCCAAAATCGTCAATGGCAATAGAGACCCCAAGTGCTTTTAACTCAGAGAGAATCTTAAGTGTTGCAGACATGTTTTTCATAGAGATACTTTCAGTAATTTCAAACTCCACTTGAGAAGAGTCTACTTCATATTTCAGTAGTATTTGAGATATAAAAGGTACTAAAGAGGAGTCTTGAAACTGTCTTGCTGAAAGGTTTATGGCAATTTTTAAATCGTTAAATCCTAAATTGTTGAGCTCTTTGATATATGCAATGGATTGCTCTGTAATGAGGTTTCCAAGCTCTATCATAAGACCTGTACTCTCAGCCATATAGATAAAATCATCAGGGTATATAAGCCCTTTTGTAGGATGTCTCCATCTTACTAATGCTTCAGCACCTGAGATTTTTTTTGTATTTGCATCTATTTTTGGTTGAAAAAAGACCTCTATCTCTTTTTTTCCTTTGACTGCATCTGTCAAGTCTTGTTCAAGGTGCAGTTGTTTGTCTATAAAATTTCCCATACTTTGTGCATAGAGTTTAAACTTATTTCTTCCATCATTTTTTGCTTCATACATAGCTGTATCTGCATTTCGTATTAGGTCATCACAGCTCTCTCCATGTTGTGGATAGATCGACACACCTATACTTGATGTAATGTAAAGTTCATGTGTACCAATATGATGTTTTGATTGAAGCACTTTTTGAATTTTTTGAGCAATAAAAATAGCATCTTCACTCTCGTTAATGTTTGGGAGGAGTATAACAAACTCATCACCACCAAGTCTTGAGAGAGTATCTGCCTCCCGTATTTGTGTTTGAAGTAGTTTTGAGATGTAGATTAGGAGATCATCTCCAACGGCATGTCCTAGTGTGTCATTGATGAGTTTGAAGTGGTCTAGGTCTAAGAAAATAACAGCAAGTTTTTTCTGAGATCTTTTTGCCTGTTGTAGGGATTTCATCATTCTATCGTGTAAAAGTGTTCTATTTGCTAATCCTGTAAGTGGATCATAATAGGCTAATTTTTCAATTATTTTTTTATTTTCAACTTCATTTGTTATATCCATACTAATACCAGTAATCTTAACAAGACCATTTTGTTTCTTTCTAACTTTGGCCTTTGTTTGAATATGGAGTACTTTTTTATTTTCTAATATAATAGAGTACCGAATTTCAAACTCAGATCCATTTTGTGTTGCTAAGCTTATAACATGTAAAACTCGCTCATAATCATCTTTATGAATAAACTCTAAAAAAGTGTTCCAAGTGATTTTTTTATTTAATTTTAGTCCAAGCATACGGTAGTACTCATCACTCAATGAGAACTCTTTTGTAACAAGATTATAGTTCCAACTTCCTACTTTTGCCATTCTCTGTGCATCTTTGAGATGATCTTGACTCTGTGTGAGTTGTGAGTTTACACTCTTTAAAGAGTCTAAAAAGTTTATAATATTTTCTATCATAATGTTGGCTGAGTTTGAAATAGATGAAATCTCATCTCTATTTGAGCTGATTAAATTGAGTTTTTTAGGATTCTTAGGATCGAACTTTTTAAGTGAACTGTCTAAGAGTGTAAGTCTTGATAATGATTTATATAAAAAAGATAAAAGGATGATTACTGCTATTAAAAAGAGAATTATTCCAAGGCTAAGTCGTTCATAAAAGTTTCTCATATATTTTTCATAAGAGTCATTGGAGTAGACAATTGTGAGTTTACCAAGAGGCAGTTGTGTAGCAGGGTCAAGGAGTCTTATATTCTCAATGAGTTCATCGCTTAATCTATAATCATTTATATCTTTTTTAAAATTTGTAAATGTTTGTATATCTTTTTTTTCACTGTTTTGTATCTCTATAAGTAGGACATTACTATTTTTCAATGTTTTACTTAGTACTTCATTAATTCCGTCTTCAAAACCGTAACTCAAGTTAATTGCAATAGAAGGTTTTATAGCATTGAGAATAATATTTATTTTTTCTTTTTCTAAGTCTATGTAAGCATTACTAAATATACCTTTTGCACTGAATGCAATGAAGAGTATAAAAAGTAATGAAAATGAAAAAATATATGTAATTGTACGAAAAGCTAGAGAGTGAAAGTTAAATCTCATATATATATCTCTAAGCTTGTTTTTTGTGCTATGTAGCTTCTCTTAAAAGTATTTAAGTTAAGAATTTGGTTGATGATTTTAGAACTAACGGCTTTTCTATAGATAGTAGATATATCTATGAGAATAGGTCTAAGTGCTATATGGTTTCTTTTAATAGCATGTAAGTTAATAATCGGTTTTATTTTTTTTGAAATGTCTACGGATATCATCACACCATGTGAGAGGTCACTTTGTAGGTAGGAGAAAGTAATAGCTCTGTTCTCTTTTGCTAAAGCGACCACTTTTTTTATGTTCTTTACTGATGATGGGAAGAGGTAGTAAATATTTGCATGACTTCTTTCAACTTTACTAAATAAAACAAGTTCTGTAATAATTTTAAATGACTTTATACCATTTTTATATCTAGTTTCAATCTTTTTTTTGAGTAAGTTAGCCTCTTTATACTCACCTTTTTGGTAAAGAATAGCGATAGAGAGTGTGTTGTTCTTAAGCTTTTCTTTAAACTTGTAATCCATAAAATATATTTTTGGTACAAGTGTAGCATGAATTTTTAAGAGAGATTCATTAATGCTTAGTGCAAAAATTTGTGTTGATATGAGTAAGATAATTAATATTTTTTTCATGTTAGAACTCCATATTTGCTTTTAATAAGAATGATCTTCCACCATCATTATAGTCTTTATATAGATCTAAACTACTTCTTGGGAGTGCATAGTAAGTTCCTTCATCAAAAAGATCTTTAACAATAAAATTTAGAGTAAAACTTTTAAACTCATAAGAGATTGTTTGATCAAAGATAATAGAAGACTCAAAATCATCTCGTAAATCATCTAAATCATAAACACTTCTTTTTGAACCAGAAATGTACTTAAGCAAAGAACCAAAGTTCAATCCATAGTTTGTTGTGTATATAAGTGAAGTTGTAGCGAGTGTGTTTGCAACATCAGCTAAAGCATTATTTTGTGCATCTTCTGCTTGAGTAAAAGATGCAAAAATATTAAACTCTAGTGTATTGTTTGGAAAGTAACTATACTCTATTTCCGTACCTAGAAAGTCTGCACTTGCTGTTTGTACATACTTACTTGTTGTACTATCTTTTGAAATCATATCATTTAATTTTGTTCTATATACATTAAAACGAAGGTTGTGCTTTTGGCTTGGTTTATAAACTACTCCTGCTTCTATTGAGTCTGCTGTCTCTGCTTGGAGATTTTCATTTGATGTGAGTTCAACCCATGATGGAGCACGAAAAGCCCTAGAGTAAAGAGCTTTTACTCTTGTTGTTGGTGTTACTCTATAGACTGCACCTATAGTAGGTGAAAAAGCATCTCCTGTATCGGAATAGTCATCATATCGAATACCAGCAGATATATCTAACGAAGAGAGGAGGGCATACTGATCGTTTATATAAAGAGATGCAGTATCTCGTTTTGAATTTGGATCTGCTATGGGTGGTAGTGCACGGTTTAGCATTGTCAATTTACTTTTAGTAACCTTACTAGTCTCAAATCTCGCACCGATTAAGAGTTCATTGTTTGCAATGGCTTTTGATTGGAAATTTATCTCTCCATAGTAAGAGTGCTCATAGTAGATTGCATTTATAGTTGGAAAAGAAGTTGTTGGATACATATCTTCGATCTCTTGACCATATTTACCAAAACCAGCGAGTATCTCTATATTACTATTTTTACCTAAAGAGTCTTTATAAAAAATTTGTGTGTAAAGAGAGTCGTTTTCATTTGAATATTTGTTTTTTTGCGTATCTGGTACCCCTAAAATGCCATAAGCATTCCCTGATTCATATTTTTTTATTCTGGCTATGATGCCTAAGTTTTCACTATTTATTTTAATCCCAACAGAGTAATCGCTATTATGTCTATCTATATTGTCAATATTTTTTTGTGCATTTTGATAGTATGAATCGACAGCAATGGTAACATTTGAGATTTTTGTGGAGAGATGTGCTCCCCCTTTATAGTTGTCATATGTGCCACCTGAGATAAAAACACCATTGCCACCCTCTGGTGTAGCAGTTTTAGTAATAATATTTATTACCCCACTAATCGCTCCTGAACCATACAGTACAGATCCTGCACCACGAATGACTTCTATTCTCTCTACCATCTCAATAGGGAAATCAAGAAAGTGGTATATTGAACCTCGATAGGTGTTATTAATAGCAATGCCATCGAGGAAAAGCTTTACTTCACCTTTTTGAGAAATACCACGAAACACTACAACAGGTATGCCACTAGCTTCACGTTTAAGTTGCACACCTGGTACCTGTGCAAGTGCTTCAAATACAGTGTTTATACCAAGTGTTTGTAACTTATTACTATGTAAAACAGTGACAAGAGATGGAGAATCATCAATGTTGAGTTTAGTTTTCGTAGCAATTTCACTCACCTCTTCTAAACCCTGTAAAAAGTCATCTTCAAAACTTAACTCTTCATTACTAAAAAGTAGGGTTGAACATAGTAAGAGGGGAAATAAATATTTCATAATTAAGGTTCCTTTACTTTATAAACATTAAACTGCCTACATTATATCACATAATAAATGAGAAGTAACAGAACTAAGAGATATTTTATTTTAATAGTTACTTATAGAGAATTCTATAGCCTATTCCAAATATATTTACAATAAAATTTTCTGGTATTTTTTTCCTTAATGTTTTAACAAGTGTTTTTACATTCTCTCTTTTTTGAAGATATTCACTACCCCATAAATGTATGTAAATTTGCTCATAAGTGGCTTGATAGTTCTGCGAAGAGAAAAGTAAAGACAAAAACAGATGCTCTTTTTTTGTAAGCATAATCTCTCTGTTCTTATAGATAAGTTGTTCATTTTTCTTATGCCAAAAGAGCTTAGAATTTACAGTAATAATATCAGATTTTTTTCTCTGTGTAAGTTGAAAATTACTGTTGTTATGTGCAAAAAAATAGTTTCCTTTTCCTGACTCTTTGGCATTATACATAGCTTCATCAGCTAGGGATAGTAGCTCACTTTTTTGTGTTGTATCTTTTGGAAACTGACTAATACCTATACTACATGAAATCTTTATAGTGTTATTTTTCCAAATAATCTCTTGAGATGTAAGTTGTAATATATTGTAAACAATCTGTTTAATATCTTCCGTTGTCGTGTAATTTTTGAGGAGTACTAAAAATTCATCGCCACTTCTTCTTGCAACTATATCATCTTTGAGTATTGCTTTTGAGATGTTTTTACTAATAGTCTTTAAAACGAAATCTCCTGTTTCATGACCATATGTGTCATTGATTTTTTTAAAGTTATCAAGATCTATAAATAGTAGAGAAAACTCTCCTTTCTCACTGTTTGCTTTGTCAATAAACTCATCGAGTTTTTTATCAAACATAAATCTATTTGGAGTTTTTGTTAGTCTATCATAGTATGCTAGTTCATGAAGCTCTTGTATCTTTTTTATAGCCTCACTCTTTTCTCTTTTTTCTTCTTCTATAATATTTGCTATTGTATGAAGCCTTTGAAATAGTAAATCTACATCTATAGGTTTTGTTATAAAGCCACTACTTCCTAAATTTATAGAGTGAAGAATATTTTCTCTATCATGATATGCTGACATAACTATAATTGCCTGTGTCTGATTTAAATTTTTTATTTTAGCAGTTAAATCTAAACCGTTGAGATAGGGTAGGTTAATATCTGTTATAACAATATCTGGTGATTTTTCTTTATAGAGAGTAAGACCCTCTTTACCATCAAAAGCTTGGTAAAGTTCTTTTACATCATCTTCTAAAAGCATTTTTATATGTTTTTGTGCATCTCTATTGTCTTCAACAAAAAGTAGAGTGAGGTCGTTAAGTGGCACTTTGTATCTCCTGTACTGTAATTTCAAATTTTACACCGCTATCAGTGTTTTTAAAAATAATATCTCCATTAAATTTATCTGTTAGTATCATTTTTGTCATGTAAAGTCCTAGTCCTGTACCATTTTTACTCTCTTTTGTTGAGAAATAAGGGTCAAAAATTTTAGCTGCGATTGCATCAGGAATACCTCCTGCATTATCTTCTACAGCAAGAACAATGCTTCCATCTCTCTCTTGGAGGGATATATTTATAAACTTTTCATCTCTCTGTATCTCCATTAAAGCATCTTTGGAGTTGTTTATGAGGTTGAGTATGGCTTGTCCAAGTTCATTTGGGTATCCTTCTGTATAAAACTCTCTTGATGTTTTAAAGTCTAATTTAATTGCATAAGTAGCATACATACCATCTGTAATATTAAGGATATCGTTCACCACCTCATTAATAGAAAAAACTGTTGTTTTCTGTTCAGACTTAAAGAAGTTTCTAAAGTCATCAATAGTTTTAGACATATGAGTAATCTGCTTTTTTGATGTCTCTTTAAAGATCTCCATTGTTTTATCATTGAGTTTTCCTTTATTGTATTTTGAGACTAGGAGTTGGTTCGAGAGGGAGAGGTTGTTAAGGGGTTGTCTCCATTGGTGTGCTATCATTGCTATCATCTCTCCCATTTGTGCAAGTCTCGATTGTGCGAGTAAAAGGAGCTGTTGTTCTTTGTTTTTACTTACTTCCTCTTCTATTTTACTCTCAAGGGATTGTTGGTATGTTCTTCTCTCTTCAAAAAGAATACCAATTGTAAAAACTGTAGAGATGTGGGCGAGAACAAATAGGTTATAATTTATGACATTATTGAAAGTCTCTTGTAGGTAAAAGGCACCCGTTCCAAGGTAGACAGAGTACGATGAAACTAATGCAAGTACAACACTAAAAAAGGTACCATAGGCAAATCCTCTATAAGATATGATTAGAACGATAAGAGGAATAGAGAGACTTAAAAGAAGCATAAGATTCGTAATAACAAAAACAATTTCTAATAAATAGATGAAAAAACCAAACATAAATGTGTAAAATATGTAATCTTCAAAGTTTATTTTTTTATAGTTTATTAGTAAAAGAAGTAACCAAGGGGTTACAAGTAACTGTCCCATGACATTTCCAAACCACCATGAAAAGGTCGACTGAAAGTAAGCATGTGAAGTTATGGTCTTGGTCAAAAGAAGTATGGTGTTTGAGCATGAGGCACTTATGAGCTGTATAAAGAGAATAATCCCAACAAGTCCAATAATATCTCTAAAACTTCTAAGGTTTAAATTAAGTTTAAATTTTTGAAAGAGGGTATAGCCTATAAATGCTTCAAATGAATTTATAAAGGAGATACTTAGTGATGCAAGCAGAGAGATATCATTACTGAGTGCTAAGAGGAGCTGTCCTACAAAAATACCCGCTATAACCTTTCTTCCAAAAAAGAGCACAAATGCAAGGGCAATACCCTCTGCAGCAAATACACCAATATTTACAATACTATTTCCATGTAAAAAGAGAAGACTGAACTTTCCTGAAGTAAAGTATAGGAGAGCAAGTATTATAGACAATACAAAAGGATTTCTTATTGTTTGGTTCATTTTATTTTTCTCCTTGGCTATCATTAAGATCTATAGTGAAAACTGCACCTTCATTACTGTTTTTGACTTTTAACCTTCCTTTACAGTGCTCTTGTACAATGATTTGACTCATGTAAAGTCCTAAGCCTGTTCCCTCTTTTTCTAGTTTTGTTGAGAAGTAGGGTTGAAAGATTTTTTCTAGTATATCGGGAGGAATCCCTCCTCCATTATCTTCAATGGAGATACGCTTTCCCTCAATAACTAAGGTGATTTTAGGATCTTTTATCTTCCCTTCTCTTAGTGCATCCTCTGCATTTTTTAGTAAGTTAAGTACAACCTGAACAAGTTCATTTTCATAAGAGAGGAACTGCTCTACAACTTGTTCACTTTTTGAAATAGTTATTTTGTTTGCATGAAAAGAGCTCTCTACAAGGTTAAGTGATTTGTTAAGAATAACATCAAAACTTGTGACTTGCATCTCTTTTTCAGGCTTGAAAAAATTTCTAAAGTCATTAATGGTAGCACTCAAGTACTCTATGTTTTGTGAAATTTTCGAAGTGAGTTCTGTGGATGTTTTTATATCAAGTTTATCCCTCTTTATACGGTGATTTATAACAGAACTTGCCGTACCTATGACATTTAGCGGTTGTCTCCACTGGTGTGCTATCATGGCTATCATCTCTCCCATTTGTGCTTGACGAGACTGTTGAAACATAATCTTGTCTTTTTCTCGACTCTTTTGTACTTCATTATAAATGAGTTTTTCAAGATTGTCATTTAAAAATTTTAGCTCATAGTTTTTTTCTTGGAGGAGTTTTTCTTTTTTAAAGTAGTCTATCCATAAGTCAACCTTTAAAATAAACTCTTCAAATACAAAAGGTTTTTTTAAGATGTCATTTGCACCATTTTTTAAAACTTCTCGTATAATTTCAGGAGTGGTTGTTCCTGAGAGAACAAGGATAGGAAGTAGTTTAAAGTGAATGTTTTGGCGAATAATTTTAAGAACGTCTAGTCCATGTAGATCAGGAAGTTCCATATCTAAAATAAGTAAGTTGTACTCTTTGTTTTGAAGTTTTTGCACACCCTCTTTTGCTCTGAGTGCATAGTCCACCTTGTAGTTTCTCGGTTGTAAAATAGTTTTAATCTGTTTACAAATAAAACTTGAATCATCAATGATTAAGATGTTCTCAAAGCTTGGACTTTTCAGTGAGTGTATTATTTTTACTATTTCTGAAATAGAGTAGAGGAGATTTGCATCTTTTATGATGTAGTCGAGTATACCATACTGAAAAAGCTCTTCTCGTAGCTCATTATCTTGACTTGATGTTAAGACAACTACTTTTGTGTCGCTTAGCGATTGTATGTTTGCTATAAGTTCGGACCCCTCACCATCAGGGAGATGTAAATCTAAAATTATAAGTTGGTACTTGTTTGATGCAAGAAAAAGTTTTGCTTCAGAGAGTTTAAATGCTTGCGAAACAGTAAAATCAAGTTTTTTCAACTCATTATGTATAATATTGTTAATAGTTCTAGAATCTTCTATTATAAGTATATTGCTCATTTAGATCCTAAGGGAGCTGGTTTACCAAAGTAGTAGCCTTGCGAGAAGTCTACACCAAGCTCTTTAATAATTTTGAAAATAGCTTCGTTCTCTATGAACTCTGCAATAGTTTGAATATTTTGCTCTTTAGCAAAGGTAACGATGCTTTTAACAACAGAGAGTGAGTAACTACTCTCCTCAATATGTCTAATCAAACAGCCATCTATTTTTAAAATATCTGGTTGGTACTCAAGGAGTCTTTCATAGTTTGAGTATCCTGCTCCAAAATCATCAATGGCAATTTTCACACCATATTTTTTTACTTCAGTAATAAATCTTTTAACAACACTAAAGTCTTTAATACTCTCATCCTCAAGAAGTTCAAAGACAACTCTTGGGGCATCTTTTCTATTTATTTCGAGTAGGTTTAAAATGATTTGGCGAATAGATTTATGTTCAATATCGAGTGCAGATAGATTTATAGAGATATCTACACCATTACAATTTTTAAGAATATTAAAAGAGTGTTCAAGTACTATAACTGTTATTTTTGAGTAGTAGTTACTTTTCTTAGCAGTATCGAGAAAGAAGAATGGAGATATAACTCTATCTTCTTCATCAATAAGTCTAACAAGTGACTCATACTTTACTATCTCTTGTGTTGTGTTGTCTATGATGGGTTGAAAATAGGAGACGATTTTTGAACTACTAATAGCTTTTTTTATCATCTGAATTGTTTTCATGTTCTCTTGGGCTCTTGTCTGCTCTATGGAAGCAAAATTATTGGAGAGGATGAAAGATTTTTTTGTTTTGAGGAGTTTTTTTATTCCAATTTTTACTGACTCTAGTATTTTCTCTTTTTCATAAGAGATACTAATAAGAATAGAGATATTGTACTCAATCTCTTCTAGGTTTATTCTATCTTCTTCTATGACCTCTTGTAGCTCTTTAAGCTCTTTAATAAACTCTTTAATAAACTCTTTAATATTGTGTCTATACTCTGAATACTTTAGTACGAAAGCATACTCCCCATTATCAAGTTGATAAACTTTATCAAAATTATAGAGTTTTGAGAACTTATCGTTAAGATAGAGTGTAACTTTTTCTTGAAGCTCTTCTACTGTTTTATGATCGTAAAACTCTTGTATATTATCAAAATCATTAAGCTTTACATAGATAAGAAATGGTTCTTTGGAATCTTTTATCTCATCATTGAGTTGTTTGAGTGGGTTCATTATATTTGTTATATCATTATGTAGTGAGATATACTCTAGTATCTCACCGTTGAGATCTAAAACAGGCATAATAAGAGTATCGACATAGTAACTTTTACCACTTTTTGTACGGTTTCTAACTATACCTTTCCAGATTGTTTTTTTATTTTGAATAGTGTCCCAAATTTCTTTAAAAATAGTAGGTGAGTTATCAGGGTGTCTTACAATGTTATGAGATTTTCCAAGAAGTTCCTCTTTTGAGTACTCAGAAATTTTACACAGAGCATCATTTACATAGGTAATTACTCCTTTCAAGTCTGTTTTAGAGACAATAGAGCTCTGGTTTGTTGCTTTTTTGTACTCTTGTAAGAGGTGTAAGTTCATTTTTGCTTCGTTAATGTACTTATATTTTTGTATTACTCTATAGATGAGACTAGTTAATTGATCGATATCTATTGGTTTGAGGAGATAACCATCGACACCATGTTTAATACTTTCCATAAAAAAGTTGTCTTCATTATGTGCTGAGAGGATAATAAGAGAAATTTCATTATTTTGCTCTCTTATCTTTTTACAGAGTTCTAAACCATTCATCTTTGGCATATTAATATCGGTAATTACAAGATCGATGTTATTTTCAGTAAACTTTTTATAGCCATCTTCTCCATCAACTGCAACTATAATGTTGTCAAAAAAATCTTCAAGTATCATCGTTGTCATCTCACGAGCATCTTGATTGTCTTCTACATATAGTAGTGTTAACTCTTGTGAATACTCTATTATCTCATCTATATCAATCATTTACTTCCCTTAATGTGATTTGGAATTTTGCCCCATTGTTTTCGTTTGTAACTTTTAGTTCACCTAAACAGTGATCCTCTATAATCATTTTACTCATGTATAACCCTAGACCCGTACCATCTTTTTTCGCTTTTGTAGAGAAGTAAGGGTTAAATATTTTGTCTATAATATTTTCAGGGATGCCTCCTGCATTGTCTTTAATAGTAAACTTTGAATCTTTTATAAGAATATCAATTCTTGGATTTTTTACTCCATTATCGAGAAGTGCATCCTCAGCATTTTTAATTAGGTTAAGAATAACTTGCTTTAGTTCATTTTCAAATGTTTTAAAGCTTTCTTTGCCCTCTATTATAACATTAAAACTAATTTTATTCTCTTCTAGTGAACCCTCTATAATTGAGAGGACACTTGAGAGAATAAGTTCAAAATTTGTTACAGTTTGTACTTTTTTTGTTTTAAAAAAGTTTCTAAAATCATCTATAGTTGCACTTAAGTGAAGAGAAAATGAGTTTATTTTATCTGCAATTTTTATGGCAGTATCTTGATCAAGTTTATTGCGTTTAGCTTTGAGCTGCAGTGAGCCAGATGCTGCAGAAATGGCACTGAGCGGTTGTCTCCATTGATGTGCTATCATACTTATTATCTCACCCATCTGTGCAAGACGTGACTGCTCTCGAATCAACTCCTCTTGAAATTTATTTTTTTGCTCCTCCTCTTGCACCTTTAAGAGAAGAAGTTCACTCTCTGTAATATCGAGCCGAATGGAGACAAAAGAGTCAACATTGCCACCGGATGTAAAAAGGGGTTCTACATTAGCATAGACCCAGTAAAAACTGCCATTTTTACGTTTGTTTTTTACTTTACCCTTCCATGAGAGCCCTCTATTTAAACGGTACCACATCGCTTTAAAAGTCTCTTTTTTCATATCTGGATGGCGAACAATGTTGTGAGATTTTCCTACAAGCTCTCCTCTAGTGTAACCAGAAATATTGCAAAAAGCTTCACTTACATTTATGATTTTTCCTTTAAGATCTGTTGTGGAACTAATAATATACTTATCCATAACTATACGAAGTCGTTGTTCATCACGGGCAAGCTTAAAAAATGCAAGTAGCATCAGTGCAAATACAATAAGACTAATGAGTATAAGAGTGGAGAGAAGCATAAAAATAGTGTAGAGATCTTGAAGCTCTTTTTGAATGTTTTGAAGTGTCTTTGTTGCTATAAAAGTAGCGACTCTGTCGAGACTATTAAGATTTTTAGTAATTTCTTTAAACCATTTTTTTGAATCTATCTCTTCTATACGAGAGTTCTCATAGAGTATAATATTTCTCATGGAATCAACATTGAAAAAGGATTTTTTTTGTATTTCTCTTTGATAGCAGTGAATCATATCATCTGATTAGATATGTTCACTAAAATGTTTAAAAGTGTGGCATTTATAAGAGAGTAGAATTTTATAACTCCATCATAATGTATATGGTAAGAATCAATTTCTGTTATTGGAATTATATAATACGAATCTAAGTAAATTTACATTAAAATCTGTAAAATCTATGTTTTGAGGCATATATGAGAAAAACAAAGTTATTGTTAGTAGAAGATGATGTACTTGCATCAGAACTTATATCTAACTTTTTAGAAGATTGTGGGTTTATAGTTGTAACTGTTTTTACTGCCACAGATGGTGTAGCACATGTGAAAAATAGTGGCTACGATCTGCTTATTTTAGATATAAATTTACCAGATTTTGATGGGTATGAAGTGTTGAAAAACATTAAAAACAGAGTCTCTATACCTGTTATTATTACAAGTGGAGATAGTGATACAAAGTCAAAACTTTTAGCATTTAAATATGGTGCGAGTGATTATATGGTCAAACCATTTGATTTAGAGGAGTTAGAGGCGAGAATATGGATTCAACTAGGGAAGAACAGTGAGATAAAAACAGAAGATGAAAAGAGGGTGTTTGAAATAAAAGATAGAGAGATACTCTTTAATCAAGAGCTTCTTAGTTTAACAACTATAGAGTTTGAACTTCTCTCTCTTCTTATTAGGCATAAAAATCAAGTGATGCGAAGAGAGGAGTTAGTGGATGCCCTTTCATCCATAGGAACAAATCGTTCTCTTGACAACCATATAAAAAATATTCGTAAAAAGATAGGGGATAATGGTAATAGAGCGACTCTTTTAAAGACAGAGTATGGAGTTGGGTATAAGTTAGTTTTATAAGAAACTTGATATACTTTTATATTAAAAGAGGGGTCTTTATGAGTTCAGCACTAGATAGATTGAAAAATTTAACAAATAAAATATCGAGTTATGAGTTGGCTCGTAAGACAAATATGGAAACTCTCAGAAAACTTTTTAGTGAGGTTGTTATAGATAAAAAAGTAGAGAAATTTGAAGATATTTTTCTTTTTAAAGCTATAAATCTTTCTGGTGCTTCTCTTTTAGAGGAGAGTTTAGGGGAGATAAAAGAGGGAAAGTATCTTCAAATCCTTGCTATTAGTTATGATAAAAGTGCGAAAGTAAAAAACAAAAATATCTCCCTTGCTTACTTTGGAAGAGTAGAAAATATTGATACAGAGTTTAAAGATAAGGTTGTTGAGTTTATTATTCGTTATCGTTTTGAGAAAAGTTTTATGACATTAGAGCATTATAATGGAATGCTTAGTGCATTTGGAAGTGAGTGTGTATAAATTTTATTTACTGCTTTGGCTCAAGTGGAGCTTACGTTTAAGTATTGAGAGTGTTGTTCTTTCTGCTCTATTTTCTTCTTTTATTACACTTTTTATCTACTTGAAGCAGGGGAGTGTGCCGTTAGAGGGTGATGTAATGCATGCTCTTTTAGATGTTTTCTCTTTTTGGTTTGCTCTTTTATGGAGTCTGACACTCCTTTTAGCACTTTTTCGAGGCATGAAGTATATATTTAATAGTTGTAGTGCTGGATATAAACTTGAGTTATTTAGTTGTGAAGAGAAGAGTAGTCGTGAAGTCGTTAGTGTTGTGGGGTATGGAAACTTAGTCAAGGTATGGAGAAAATGGTTTATGTTGCTGATATGGCTCGTAGCTGTAGAGATGATAGTGGCACTACTTTTTATTCAAGAGTGGTTTAGTATTGTCATGCTCTATGCATATATTTTAGTAGCAGGGTTCTTCTCCTTTATTATAATTAGTGCAAAATGTAAACGTATAAGGATAGTAAAATGTTGATTTTTTTAGATTTAGAAACAACTGGCTTGGAGAGTAGCGATCGACTCTGCTCTATCGCTTTAATAAGTGAAGATGGGTATATATATGAGTTACTTAATGAGGGCAAGAAGCTCTCTGTGGAAGCATCGAGTGTACATCATATTACAAAAGAGATGTTAGCAGGTAAAGCTACATTTAAAGAGAGCAAAGCTTTGAAGTTTTTAGAAGCACACAACTCATGTGAGCATACTTTAGTCGCACATAATATAAAATTTGACTTGGAAAAACTAAGTGTAAGTGGCTTTGTATGGTTGGGTGATACCATAGATACACTCCGTGTTTCTAAGCATCTTATTCCTGAGTGTGAACAGTTTGCACTACAAATATTACGCTATGAATTAAAGTTATACCGTTTAGAAGAGGCCAGAGTACAGAAGTATGGAATCAAAGATGCTATGGTTGCACATAATGCACTTAGTGATGCAGTTGTAACAGAGTTGCTTTTTGAAGAACTGTTAGAGATGGCTTCACTTGAAGAGATGAAGGCATTGAGTTATAAAAATGTACTTTTGGAGAAGTTGAATTTTGGAAAGCATAAGGGTCATTATGTTGAAGAGGTCTGCATGAATGATAGATCTTATGTGGAGTGGTTACTCAATGGAGTAACAGAGTTAGATGAAGATATACGATATAGTTTAAATTACTATTTACAGGGGTAGGAATGAAAGTAGCAGTTCAGTGTCAATCACCACTTTTACAGAAGTCTTTGGAACTTTTTTTAGAGAGGCATTTGTGTAGTATTAACAAGTGCGATATAGTCATAAGAGATGAAGCATGCCTTAATGATGAACGATGCTTTTTTATAGGAAGTAGTGAGAGTGCAGACTTAAAGAAGCCATTTTCTAAATCGCAGTTAATTTTAGCACTTGAGAAGAGATATCCTACAATGCTTGAAGAGTCAGAAAATTCTTCTGTTGTAGCGAGTCAAGCCATGGACTTTGCAATACTTGAGCAGCGTATTGCAGCATTAACACAAGAGTACCAAGCAAATATATTACGAACAGTGAAAGCATTTTATGAAAAATAAACAACAAAAATTTAGTAAAAAAATTATTAGTGGGAAGTATAAGGGAAAACTCTTAAAACTTCCAAGTAAAACAACAACAAGAAGCTCAAAATCTATTGTATTAGAGTCATTTTTTAACACCTTACAGTTTGATATTGTCGATGCAAATTTTGTTGAGGTCTTTTCAGGATCTGGATCAATTGGCTTAGAAGCTTTAAGTCGAGGGGCTGCTTCTGTTCTGTTTATGGAAAAAGAGAGGGATGCCCTTAAGACACTCAAAGAGAATATAGCACAGACTGATCCTTCTTCTTGTAGTGTTTATGGAGGTGACAGCTTCTCTAACATAAAAGCAGTGGTCTCTAAACTACAAAAAGCAGAAGAAGATGCATACTTCTATGTCGATCCTCCTTTTAGTATTCGTGAGGGGATGGAAGATATTTACGATAAAACAATGAATCTTATAGCAAAATTGCCAGAAGAGTGTGTGAAAATGATAATTATAGAACATATGACAGGGCTTGAAATTCCTCAAAATTTAGGTGCTTTTTCTATGAAAAAAAGTAAAAAATTTGGGAATACTTCACTCACATACTTCACAGCAGCATAAAGTGGAATAAAACTTGCTATTCTTTGAATAATTCAAGGATGACAGATGAAATATTTTTTACTACTTCTACTCGCTTTATCATCACTTTATGCAACAAAAATCAATGATGTTTCAAACATCGTTGGTGTTCGAGAAAATCAGATTATTGGTTACTCTCTTGTTGTTGGTTTGGAAAAAACTGGTGATGGAACAACTTCAAAATTTACACTTCAATCAATCTCAAATATGTTAAAAGCGATGAATATTGATATGAATCCTATTGACATTAAGTCTAAAAATGTTGCGGCAGTTGTTGTAACCGCAACAATGAAGCCATTTGCAAGACAGGGAGATATGTTCGATGTTGTTGTCTCTTCTATAGGTGATGCAAAATCTTTAGAGGGTGGAACACTTCTTATGACACCTTTAAAAGGGGTAGATGGTAAGATATATGCACTTGCACAGGGTTCTATAAGTATAGGTGGTAGAAATGTAAGAGGTGGCGGTGCTTCTTCGCATCCAACTACGGGAAAAGTTTTTAATGGTGGTTTTATTGAGAGAGAGATTAACATAAATCTTTATAACCAAGAGTATGCGACACTCTCACTTAAAGAGGCAGACTTTAAAAATGCAGTAGCTGTTCAAAAAGCGATTAATGCTTTTTATAATACACAGGTAGCCGTGGCAACTGACTCGAGAAGTGTAAAGTTACAATGTCCTAAAAATCGTTCGATGATAGAGTTTTTAGCAGAAGTACAAGATATAGATATGGAGTACAAACCTAAAAATAGAATTATCATTAACGAAAGAACAGGAACTATAGTTGCTGGTGTAGATATAGAGCTAAAGCCTATAATCTTAACACATGGTGATATCACTATAAAAATTGTTGAACAGCAAAATGTTAGTACACCTGCTGGTTCTATATCTGTTGATAAGAACTTGGTGATAGGTTTAAATGAGAATGAGATCTATACGAAGAAAGGGACAACAACTGTCGCAAACTTGGTTCGATCTCTACAAAAACTTGGAGCAACTCCAAAAGATATAATCTCTATACTTGAAGCTATGAAAAGTGCTGGAAGTATAGCAGCAGATCTACAGGTGATGTAAAATGGGATACTCAATGAATGCAATGAACTCTAAAGTACAGATGGCTTCGGCAAACAGTGCTATACCAAAAATAGATAAGAGTGTAGATGATAAGGCACTTCGTGAGCAGACAGATGCGTTTGAAGCAGTAATTATAAAAATGCTTATGGATACATCTGCTGAGGGGGAAAAAAATCTGTTCGCAGATCAGAAAGATCCTGGAGAAAAAATCTATAAATCTATGTATAGAGATGAGCTAAGTAAGGCGAGTGCAGGGAGTTTTGGTTTTTCCCAAATGCTTTATGATTTTCTTAGTCGATAATCTTAAATACTAGTGAAAAAATGTTTAGAAAACTATTAAATGGTCGATATAGTTGCATAAAGGATTTATTATGATTTCACAAACAAATTCGGCGGCACTGCGTACAGCTTACCCGACTAAAACATTTGATACCAAAACGGGTGTAGGTGCTCCCCGACAAGAGACACTTACAAAAACAGAACAACTCAAAGAGTCTATAAACTCTGGTGAGTATAAGGTAAACATTCAAGTCATTTCAGAAAAAATGGCGGAGAGTTTACTGTAAAATAATTTAAGTACAACAGGAGTTAGGTGTGTTATCTCATTATCTGCAAAATGCCTTAAGTGATTTAAGGGACATAATTAATATTACAAAATCTGACATAGAAGATATAAAAACTGCACAACATGATAGACAGTTTGATAGACTCCCTTTAAAAGAGGAAAAAATTAAAAGTTTTGAGGCTAAAAAAGCAATTATCGATCATGAGATATCTTCACTTATGACAACTAACCCTGATGTAAATCTACCAGACCTTTTAAATGCTGAGCAGCATCAACTCCTCGAAGAGTTAAAAGAGGAATTGAATAATCTAAGAGAAGTTAATAAACAGTATGCAAAACTTGTACTTGCAGTGAGTAATTTATATAATAATTTTTTAGAGAGATTAGTACCAACAGAGATGAATGGTTATCAAAAAGTAGCCTCATCAAATGCTGCTATCTTGGAAGTGAGGGTTTAACATGGGCTCTATGTTTAACACTCTAAATATTGGTTATAGTGGTTTAGCAGCTGCACAAGTTGGGATTAACGTTACTGGTCACAATATTACAAATGCAGAGTCTGCAGGGTATACTCGTCAGCGAGTTATACAATCTGCACAAACTCCTATATCTGGTACGATAGGCAATGGTGTTGAAATAACTGATACAAAACGAGTTTTTGATAACTTTGTTTTTGATAATTATGTTCAAGTCTCTGCAGATAAAGAGTATGCAGACTTTTCACAAAGAACATTAGAAGAGCTCTCAACCTATTTTCCTGAAGTTGATGGTGTCGGCATAAAAGCCGATTTGGCTGAGTACTACAATATGTGGCAAACTTTTGCTGATAATCCTGATAATGATGCGATTAAAACTGCTTTAGCACAACAAACAACTACACTTACAGAACATATAAATCAAACACAAGAGCAAGTAAAGGGTCTTCAAGATCAGTTAAACAATCAGCTTGAAGCAGATGTTAATCAAGTGAATGAATTAACGAGTCAGTTGGCTGATTTGAACAAGTCTATTAATGTAGCAGAGGCTGGTGGTGGTGATACAGCGAATGATCTTAGAGATAGGCGAAATGTTATAGAGAGAGACTTGTCAAGACTTATAGGTTCTGAAGTATCTCAAGGCGAGTTAAATTCAAATATTCAAATAGATAGTAATTCAAATATACGATCGGGAAGTTATACTCTAAATATTAATGGTTTTAACATTGTTGATGGTGGAACATATCATCCACTGCATTTAGGGAACGAAAAGAATGATTCTGGTTTTTATGAGGTTTCTTATGAACGACAAGATGGAACACTTCTTCCCCTTGAAGAGTCTATTAACTCTGGAAAAATTGGAGCTATTTTTGATCTACGTGGTGGTTCTATAGATACAACTACAGGGCAACCTACTGATGGTATTGTGCAAAATACTATGGCACAGCTTGATGCTTTTGCAAAGGGTCTAGCAGAATCAACAAATAATTTATATGCGGAGAGTAGTTCTTCTAAAAAAGATTCAAATTCACTGGAACTCTCGGGTGATGCTGCTTTAGCGAGTTCTAACTTAAATATTAATCAGGGTTCTTTTGATATTGTGATTTATGATAATGATGGCGAAGAAGTTTCACGAAGAGCTATAGAGATAGATGCTACAACCTCTATGACTGGTACAAATTCCATTGAGTCTAAAATTAACGATAAGACACTTGATGATAACAATGATGGTAATGCCGATAATGATATTGATGATTTTATCTTATTTAATTATGCTCAAGCAGCTGATGGTACATTAAGAGTTGAGATGCAGATGACACCAGAGTCAGATTCTCTTGGTTATACCTTTTCAGTACAAGATAATTTAACAGAGTCTGGTTTTGCATCAGGGACAAATTTTGCTGGAGCTATTGGGCTTGGTAGATACTTGGATGGGGACAGTGCTTCTAATATTAAACTTACTACAGAGTATGAAAATAATCCTACAAAACTTGTAGCAGGTCGTTCAGGTTCATCAGGAGACAGTAGTGTCGCTTTAAATATGGTACAACAGCAGTTTGAATCTTATGACTTCGATGTAGGGAAAGGGACATATAATAGTACTATATATGGTATGTTTGATGTTACCTCTACATATGTTGGTATCTCTACAAATACAGCCATTACTCAAAACGATACAATTACTGCACAGTTTAATGCAACAGAGTTAGAGTACTTTTCCACTTCTAAGGTCAGTGTGGATGAAGAGATGACAAATCTTATTAAATACCAAACATCATATGGTGCTGCTGCAAAAATCATTACAACTATAGATGAGATGATGCAGACTCTTTTAGGGATTAAACGATAAACTAAATGCCTAAAGTAAGTATTGCTCTTCTTATCTTTATCTTCTTCTTCTCATTTTTTGGTGGTAATTTTTATGCAAGTGATGCCTACTCTTTACATAAGGATGCTATTTTAGTTGCTCCATCTTGGGAGTATTTTTTAGGTACAGACAGACTAGGGCGAGACCTTTTTGCACGACTTATTGAAGGTGGAAAAGTTTCTCTTATTATAGGTGTTGGGAGTGCTTTCATAGCTTCATTTATAGGATTGCTTTTTGGTTCTATGGCGGGCTATTTACGAGGCAGTAGTGATAAGGTATTTATAGTTATTGTTGATCTTTTTCTTACATTTCCAACTTTCTTTTTACTTTTAGCCCTTGTAAGTTATGTGAATGCATCGGTGTGGATACTTATTTTAATTATCTCTATAACAGGGTGGATGACAACTGCAAGGCTTATTCGCTCTGAGAGTTTTAAGATAACATCACAACCCTTTATAAAAGTACTTAATATCGCTAAAGTAAGTAAACTAAAAATTCTTTTTAAATACTATGCACCACTTTTAGCACCAATTTACTTTGTAAGTTTTACTTTTGGTGTAGGTGGGGCGATTCTTGCAGAATCTTCTTTGAGTTTTTTAGGCTTAGGTATTATGGCACCGCAGATGAGTTGGGGAAGTATACTCAGCGGTGGTAAAGATGTAGTAGAGATCGCTTGGTGGGTAAGTTTTTTTCCAGGACTTATGATATTTTTAGTTACTTTTTCACTTATAAATATATCTAACTACTTACAACAAAAGACAAATAAAAAAGAGATACTTTAAGAGGTAAAAATGATGAAAGAGCATAAAATAGGGTATTCATTTATAGTACTAGCTAGTGTTTTTATAGTGTTAGCAGGTATAAAAAGTGCTTCTGTCATCATTATTCCTTTTTTACTTTCACTTTTTATAGCCATAATTCTCTCTCCCTTTTATAACTTTTTTAAGCATAAACGAGTTCCTGAATTTTTATCTGTTCTTATTGTGATCTCTCTATTTGTTCTCTTTTTAGCTTTGGTTGGAAAACTCATAGGAACCTCTATGACAGATTTTAGTGCTAACATTAATATGTATACAGAAAAACTCAAGCACTTTTTTGATACTTCTTTTCTCTACACAAAAGATTTAGGCTTTAACTTTACTGCTGAAGAATTTATGGGATTTGCTGATCCTAAGCGTATAATGACCTTTGGAACAAGTATATTACAAGGGATGAGTTCTCTCTTTACTAATGGATTTATTATCGTACTTACCGTTATATTTATGCTTATAGAGTCCCAACATTTTGAAGACAAAATAGAGTTTGCAGACAGTTCTAAAGAGAAAATTAGCTCCATAAAAGAGATCGCATCAAAAATACAGAACTATATGGTTATAAAAGCAATTATCTCTCTTTTTACAGGATTTATTATTTGGATGGCACTCTTTTTTATAGGGACTGATTATGCTTTTCTCTGGGGTGTTCTCGCATTTCTTTTTAACTTTATTCCAAATATAGGCTCTATTATTGCAGCTGTTCCTGCTGTTTTTATTACACTGGTACAACTTGGAAGTATGAGTGCTTTTTTTGTTGTGCTTCTTTATGGCATTGTTAATATTGTTATTGGTTCTATTATTGAGCCAAAAGTAATGGGAAGAGGTTTAGGACTCTCAACCTTAGTGGTCTTCTTATCATTACTTTTTTGGGGCTGGCTTTTAGGTATAGTAGGGATGCTCCTCTCCATACCTCTTACAATAATGGCAAAAATAGTACTAGATTCAAATAAAAATACTAAGTGGATAGCTGTTTTATTAGGGAGTGGTGAGAAGCTAATAGAGAGAGAAAATTAAACTTGAAAAATATTCTCTTTTAGTGTTACTTGAAACTCTTTACCATACGTTATACGTTGCTGTAAACCACCTCTAGCACTTAGATCAACAACTACACCTAGTGCTGTAGTATTTATGCTTTTTATGATAGTCTGATATATCTCATATGCTATATTTTCTGCATAAAATTTTTGTGAACGCAGGGATGTAATATACTTTTTAAAATCAAGAAGATTAAATGTTTCACCTTCACTTGTAAACTTTATGTAAACACTTCCACGGTAGGGCTGACCACTCTGTGCTAAAAAGAGAAGTTCTTTTGAGAGGTACTCAATGTTTGTGCCTTTTTGAATGGCTATTTTTTCTAAATACATTGTAATTATCCTACTCTTTGTGGATTGATGTTTCGGTTGATAAATCTGTGATTTTTAATCGCTTTATAGATAGCTTCACCATTTGAGTAACTAAAAGTAGGGTGGATGCTAATGTTGCCACGAGGGTAAAAAAGTCCTACAACCTCTAGGTACTTGGGTTGCATAAGTTTTACTAAATCTTTACCTATTTTATTGACAACATCTTCGTGAAATTCGCCACTATTCATAAAGCTAAAGAGATAAAGTTTAAGTGATTTACTCTCAACCATATTTACATGAGGAACATAGTTAATGATAAGCGTTCCAAAGTCTGGTTGATTTGTTTTTGGGCAGAGAGAGCTAAATTCATCTGCATTGAGTGTTACCCAGTAGTCGTTTTCTTGGTGAACATTTTCAAAAGTTTCAAGAAGTTCAGGTGTATAAGTGTACTTATACTCTGTAGAACCTGAACCGAGACTCTTTACCTCTTTGGAGCGTTTTTCCGCATATAACTCATCTGTCATCTTTTATCCTAGAATTAGATTTTTTTGAAATTATAGCAAAAATTATTTAGACTCTTCTAACATTGTATCCATTAAAAGGAAGAGTTCGTCAGAAGCTTCTTCCATTTTGTTAAAGTTTGTAATAATTTTTTCTGCATTAAGAAGTGTATCTTTTTCTGCATTATCTGAAAGAAAAGTTAGGTTTATATTTGCATTTGTATGTACACATTTATGAGGTGCTGCAATTTTTGCATAAGCTGCTGTTTTAGAAAAACGTGCTTTTCCTTCTTCATCATACCAAACACCTAGATTACACTGGTGTGAATCTATATTTTTGAGTATTGGTTTGAGAGACATAAGAGAGTTATATGCACGTGATTTATAGAGAATATGATCTATTTTTGCAAGGACCACAAAAACATTGTTTTCCATCTGGTAGGAGCTATGGACTATGTTATTTGAACTTTCACTTAGTTCAATAAGTGTCTCTTCAAATGCTTCTATTTTTACAGTTGTATCATCAACGGTCTGTTTCATCTCATTTGAACTTGTTTGAATCTCATTCATCCCTTGTTGTAAAGATTTAATGCTTATAGAGATCTCACTTGTCGCTTTATGTGTTCGTTCTGCAAGTTTACGTACTTCATCAGCAACTACAGCAAAACCACGTCCATGTTCACCAGCCCGTGCTGCTTCTATTGCAGCATTGAGTGCGAGGAGGTTTGTTTGATCTGCAATATCAGTGATAAGTTCTATGACTGAAGTGATACTATTTGTTTGGTTCGCTAACTCTTCTATGCTGGTGTTATTCATATTTACTTGTTCATTGAGGTTGTGTAGTTCACCAACTGCATCGTTAATATTTTCACGAGAGTTATTGGAGAGTTCAGCTGCAGATTGTGTTGCGGATGTAATCTCCTTAAGAGTTCCAATATTTGTTTTTAAGTTTGATTGAATAACCGTAAGTGACTCTGAAACATTAATACTATTTTCACTCAGTCTTGAATGAAATGCATCACGAAGACCTTTTTGATGTTGCTCTTTCATATACTCTATACTTGCTGCTACACTCTCAATAGCATCTACAAACTCACCTTTCATACCAGTAGAAGAGATCTGTTTATCGAACTTTCCTTGTGAGGCAAGTGTGATTGTCTCGTTAATCTCTCGAATAAGATTTTTAAGATGTGTTAAGAGTTCTGTGAGATTTTTCCCCATAATTCCTAGTTCTGTATTATGTTCTGATTGGTTACATCTATGGGAGAAGTCACCTTTTGCAGAAAAATTAATAAGTTCAGTAAACTTTGTAATTCCGCTAGTAATAGACTTCCTAATAATAGTGGCAATAATAAATACGATAGTACCCACTAATAAACCAGTAATAAGCACTAGGTATTTATAAAAACTTATCTCATTCTCTAAGTCTATTGATGCACTTTCAAGTTCATTTTTCTTAAGCTTTACTAACTTCTTAAAGGCAGTTCTTGAAGCATTTGCATAGGGTGTTAAATCTTTTTTATATTTTGAATAAATTATTGAAGTTCTCTTTTTTATATCTTCACTAGAGAGGTTTCTCATCATAATTATGGAGTTATCTAAAAATTGTAGTGTAGAGTGCTTCGCATCTTTAACTAAACTGAGTGAAGCATCTTCGCTCATAAGTGTTTCTAATGTATTAAAATGTGTTCTAATATCTTCAATAGTAGACTCTAGTTTAGCTATATCTTTATGAAAATCGCCCCCTAACATAATATCTCGTGTTGTACGACTCACATAGTTAAGACTCTTTTCTATTTCGAGTGTAGCAATACCTGCGACCATAGAGTTTGAACGAAGATGCTCATACTCATTTTCAATTTTTGTCATTGATACAAAAACAAATATAGTTGCTGAAAAAATAGAAAATGTTGCCATCGCAATAAGGTAGTTCATCTTCTTCTCAATACTCATGTTAGTAAACATTGTTTATCCTTAAATTAGTTATCGCTTAATTCTATCAGAAGGATGTTGTGAAAATGATTAAATAGAAGATTTTATTATATTTCTTTGATAAAATCTTCTACTGTTTTTTGATTTTTTTAGAGGTTTTCCATAACTTTTATTAATTCCTCTGGTCTATTAGAGTTCTTGATAGCATTTTCTTTTGAGATTATATTTTTTTGAAGAAGCTGTAAAAGTTGCTGTGTTTGTGTTGTCATTTTTGTTTCTTGTTGATTGAGTTGCATTTGAGAGTAAATTTGGTGTACTTTGTCTTCACGAATTTGATTTTGAATTGCGGGGTTTGTTATGAGAATCTCTTGTGTTGCAACTTTTCCACTTCCTACTCTTGGTATAAGAGTTTGTGAAACAACAGCTACTAAGGAGGTTGCAAGTTGTGCTCTAACCTGTGCTTGCTCTTCTCCATCGAAAACATCAATAATACGGTTAATAGTCCCTGGTGCAGAGTTTGTATGGAGTGTTCCAAATACTAAGTGACCAGTCTCTGCCGCTGTAAGTGCAGCTCCAATAGTCTCAGCATCACGCATCTCCCCAATAAGGATAATATCTGGATCTTGACGAAGAGCATACTTGAGTGCTACTGCAAAGGAAGCTGTATTACTTCCAACATCTCGTTGAGAGAAGAGTGATTTGTTATTTTTATGTACAAACTCAACAGGATCTTCAATAGTGATGATGTGACGTCGTTCTGTCATATTTATCTCATGAAGCATTGAGGCTAGTGTTGTAGACTTACCCGAACCAGTAGGACCTGTTACTAAAATAAGCCCCTTCTCTTTTTTAATAAGTTCTTTAAATATAGGAGGGTTCCCATACTCATCAAGTGTAGGAATTTCAAGAGGAATCATACGAAATGCACAAGCTATACCATGAATAGTACGGTAGTAGTTTGCACGAAAACGACCTATACCCTCAAGTTCAAAAGAGAAGTCAAGTTCATTGTGCTCTTCAAACTCTTTTTTCTGTTTATCTTCAATAAGAGAGTATGCCATAGTTTCAACATCTTTTGCATCTAAAACAGGAAGGTTAAGTGCACGAAGCTCCTTGTCTATACGAATTTGAGGTTCACTTCCAACAACAAGGTGAAGATCGGATGATTTAAATGCTAAAACACTCTTGAGTAGTTTTTTAATATCTAATCTCTTTTTTTCAGGGACAACTTCTGCTTCAATCTCTTCACTCATAAAAAACTCCTTTGATAGTTTTCTTCATTGTATCCTACAAATATTTCGCCTTTGTACTCGACTACAGGGCGCTTTATAAGAAGGTTCTCTTTACAAAGCCACTCCTGTTGCTGGGTACTAGTAAGAGAGAGCTCTTTTAACTTTAAGTTTCTATATGTTGTGCTTCTTGAGTTAAAAAGAGTTTTAATATCTACTTTTTGTAACCACTCTATAACTTTTTCACATGGAAGTTCTTCTGTCTTAAAGTCAAAAAGAGTGTACTCTATTTCATGCTCTTTAAAAAATTTAAGTGCCTTTTTTACACTATCACAATTTTTAATGCCATAAATTTTTACCATCAAAGACTACTCTATAATTTTAGGTACTATAAAAAAGTTGTCAGCACTTTTTGGTGCATGTGACAAGATCTCTTCACTAATGGATCTACTTGATTTTACTATATCTTCACGAAGTCTTGTACTTGCATCACTCATGGCAAATTTATTATCAACACCCTCTGTATTTAAGTCGCTTAAATTATCTACAAAGTTTACTATTTCTGAGAGTTGTTCTATAATTTCTTCACGCTTATCATCACTTATTTTTAAAAAAGAGAGTTTTTCTAAACGTGTTAAAAGTGCATCATCTACTTGCATAAAAAATCCTATATTTATAATTTAGTAAATTTTATCATATAAAACTTAGTATTAGACATAGATTTGATAAAATATTAACAATATATGCGATAATATTATAAACTTTTTATTATTAAGGATAATTTTTGAGTTTAAAAACTGATATTGAGATGGTCAAAGAAGAATTAACTTCAGAAGAGAAGTTTTTCGAAAAAGCTGTTGTAACAGAAAAATTTGTAAAAAAATATAAAAATGTTATGATCGGGTCTGTTGTCGCTGTTGTTCTCTTTGTAGCTGGAAGTATTACATATAATGTTAGTGAACAAAACAGAATTGATTCTGCAAATGTAGCATTAGCAGAGCTTCAAAATAATCCAGAAAATATGGCTACTTTAGGAAGATTAGCATCATTAAGTCCATCACTTCATGATGTTTGGGTTTACTCTCAAGCAGTTGCTAGTAAAAACAGTGAAAAACTAGAGTCATTAACAAAATCAAAAGCAGTATTAATTGCAGATTTAGCCTCTTATGAACTTGCTGAAAATTCAAACTCTGTAGAAAAGTTTAATAGCTATATAGAGAGTAAAGATCCTATTTATAAAGATTTAGCAAGAGTGCAGAGTGCAGTTCTTTTAATGAATGAGAAAAAGATAGATCAAGCACATGAAGAGTTGACACAAATTTCTCTTAGCTCTCCTTTAGCAAAGGTTGCTAAAGTTTTAATGCATTATGGTGTGAAATAGTATTTTGAAAATTGCTTTACTGTTTACCTCACTATCACTTCTTGCACTTTTTAGTGGCTGTAGTACAAAAGAGGTTTATGAACCACTAAAAGTGGATGCAGATTGGGAGAAGTATGAAGACTCAAAACATACCATTATAGATACTTCCTCAAATGTAGCACTCTTAGAAGATAGGACAGTGCTGAGTAAAAGTGGAACATTTGATATTACTATTGCACCACAAGATAGACTTATTTCTCAAAGTGAGGGGTGGATAATAAGTGCTTCTATTGAGGGTGTTTTAAGTATGGTGTCTGAAAATGATAAAAACATCACTAAAACTTTTAATCTCAAAAAAACTATTGCAGGGGCATCTGTTTTTGAAAATATGTTGGCAGTTCTATTTGCTGACAATGAGATAGCACTTTACGATATGAATACAAAGCAACCACTCTTTAAAGAACAGGGTGGCAAAGCTATTGCATTAGATTCACGGATTGCAAATCCTTACTTTATCCCAGGTATTGTACTTTTCCCAACACTAGATGGAAAAGTAATCTTTGTAAATACAGATCTTAAAAAGAGACTAAGAACTGTTATAGCCTCCTCAGAAGAGAACTTTAACAATGTTATTTCTCTGCATCAGTTTGACAATAAAATTATTGCAGCAACAGGGTATACAATCTTATCGATGGCTAAAAAAGAGGTACGGGTAAAGTATGAGCTTCGAAATATTATTTATGATAATAAAAGTATATACATAGGAACGAAGCAGGGTGAAATTCTCTCTTTGGATTCTAACCTTAATGTTAACTCAAAAATAAAGTTTCCATTTGCTCATTTTTATGCAATGCTTTGCGATGAAAAAAATCTCTATATTTTAGAAAAAGAGGGATATATGATTGTTGTTGATAAAAAAAGTTTTGACTATAAGGTTTATGAAATAGATTTTGATGATAGTTTTATATTTACCGCAGATAAAACTTTTTATGTAAATGATCAAGAAATTCTTATAGATTAATGTCTAATGAGCTTGAAGCATTTCTAGAGTATATTACCGTTACAAAAGCACTCAGTAAAAAGAGTGTGGATGCTTACGAGAGTGATCTTTTACAGTTAGAAGTACTCTCTGGTAAGCCACTTATACAGTTGGACTCGCATAAACTTTTAGAACTTCTCTCCACCTATCCAAATAAACGAACCCTCAATAGAAAATTTTCCGCAGTAAATGCTTTTTTTGATTTTTGTTATAAGCAGGAGTTTACTGAAAAAACTGCTAAATTAAAGTTTGCAAAGATTCCGAAACTCCTTCCAAAATTTTTATCTTATGAGCAGGTGAAGTCAGGATTAGCACTTATTGATACTACTACTTGGATAGGAGCTAGGGATTATGCTCTTATCCTATTTCTCTATGCGAGTGGTGCTCGAATAAGTGAGTGCTTGGAAGTAACATTGGCTGATATAGAGGGAGAGTGGTTACGTATTCGCCATGCAAAAGGGGAGAAAGAGAGAGTTGTACCTATTGCAAAAGTAGCACTCAAAGCTATACAGAGATATCTCTCTCTTTTAGCTTTTGACAAAGAGTTTATATGGGTTAATTATAAAGGGAATAAGTTGAGTCGTATTAGTGCTTATAAGATTACACAGAAGTATTTAAAGATTTCCCCTCATATTTTAAGGCATTCGTATGCTACGGCACTTATTACAGGTGGTGCAGACTTAAGGGTCGTACAAGAGCTTTTAGGTCACTCCTCTTTAATGACAACACAGATCTATACACATATACAAAAAGAGAACTTACGAGAGACAGTTGAGGTATATCACCCTATGACCAAGGAGCACTTTTGAGTGAAGTAAATAATAAGGTTTGGAGTAGAGCTTTTTTAGATTCACTCTTTTTTACACAAAATAAATGGCATCAACATGGTGTTTTAGTTCATACCTTACGTGTAACATATTATGCGCTAAAAGCAGAGGGCTTACATTTTTTTGCAGCAGGCTTACTTCATGACATTGGAAAACCATTTACAGCACATAAGAAAGATGCAGAAGATATAGAGTTTAATGAGTGGAGTTTTACCGATCATGAAGAGAGAAGTTATCAGATTATAAAGAATTGGTTTTTTATAAGTGAGTACACAAAAAAGATTGTTCGGTATCATTATCTTATTCGTGATATAAGGAAGTCTAAGTATGAAAATAGAGAACGCTATTTGCAAAAACTGAAGATTTGGGATAGCTTAGATGCAAAAATGCATGAGGATTTAAGAAAATTTTTGATTTATGATGATGCAGGTAAAGGTAAAAAAAGAAGAGAGTAGTATAATACAATTATGAAAAAATTTGCTCCTATTTTAATTGTTTTAGTTTTTGTTGGTATTATTGTTGCACTCTTTTTATCTTTAGGAAAAGTTCAAAAGATGGTAGTTATTAAAGAGGGAAATTTAGAAAAAATTCCTCTTGAAATTGTACTTCATAAGTATCAAGATAGTGATTGTGGAATGGTTATAGAAGATATGACTTATACATCTCAGGTCATAGCTCCGGATGGAAAAACTTGGTTCTTTCATGATCATGGTGGTTTTATTCATTGGCTTGAAGATAAACCTTTTAAAAATGAAGCAATTATTTGGGTGTATGCAAAAGATACCAAAAAGTGGATAGATGCACATAAAGCATACTACTCTTTAAATGATATCACTCCCATGGGGTACGGTTTTGGTGCTTATGAGAAGAATCAAGATGGATTTATATCGTTTGATACTATGCGTTTAAAGATGCTTCGTGGGGAGACTATGAATAACCCAAAAATTAGAAAAAAACTTTTAGGAAAGTAATGGAAACTGTCAATATTTTAACCATCATGAGTATAGCATTTTTAGGTTCCTTTGGTCACTGTATAGGTATGTGTGGAGGTATAGTGATGGCATACTCTACTATAAAAATAGAGCCACAAAGCTCTAAGGTCTCAAAAACTATTGCTCATCTTCTTTACTCTTTTGGACGTGTCTTTACTTACACTATACTTGGAGCTCTTTTTGGGGCTCTTGGTGGTGTTGTTCTCTTCTCTAACAATGCAAATGGGATTTTACTTATAGTTGCAGGGCTTGCTATGGTACTTGCAGGGCTCTCTTTAATGGGAAAAATAAAGTTTCTTACACTTATAGAACACTCTTTCTCTAGCTCTTCGCTTTATAAAAATAGTTTTAAAAAAGTACTTCACTCAAAATCTAATGTGAGTTTCTTTTTGCTTGGTATGCTAAACGGTCTTCTTCCTTGTGGTTTTGTTTACTTCTTTGCTATAACTGCTGCAAGTACAGCAGACCCTCTTTATGGTGCATTTGTAATGTTTATTTTTGGATTGAGTACTATTCCTGCCATGTTTAGTGTAGGATTTTTAGCATCACTCGCAACGGCTACAAGCTTTAGAAACATGATGATGAGTCTCTCATCTGTAGCAGTTTTACTCTATGGGGTTTTTACGATTTATAATGGATATGAGTATATAGCAAATCCTCAAAAGACTTTGAGAGATTGCCATAAGTAAAATGAAGAGTAAGAGTTTTTTTAACTCTTACTGAAAAGATGTAGCACCGTCAACTACAATAACTTGACCTGTAAGCCATGAGGCTGCATCTGAACAAAGAAAAGCACAAGCACCTGTTAAATCAGTTGGATTACCCATACGAGAGAGAGGAGAGCGTTTAACAACTTCTGCTTTTACTTCTTCGTAGTTAGGGAAGGCTTTGAGTGCATCTGTATCTATTGGACCACCAGATACTGCATTTACTCTAATACCTTTTTCGCCTAGTTCAGCAGCTGCATACTTAACCATAGTCTCAACTGCGGCTTTGTTTGTTCCATGACCTGAGTAGTTTGGAGTGTAAACAAGGTTCCCAGTAGAACTCATAGAGATAATAGATCCTCCACCCGTTTTTTCCATACGTTTTGTTGCTTCTTGCGCACCAACAACAAATGCTTCAACAGTGGCAGTGTAGATATTTCCAAGACCTTTTGGTTTAAGACGCATAAATGGAGCAAATCCACCAACAACAGCACGACCAGAGATAATTGCATTTGAAATAAAGAAGTCTAAACGATCAAAATCCTCATCGAACTCTTTGTAAATATCTTTGTATGTTAAAGGTTCCAAAATATTAAGTTTATATGCTTTTGCTTTAATGCTATACTTTGATTCTATATCTGCAATAATTTCTTTTGCTGTATCTTCGCTTGAAGCATATGTAAATGCAACATCACACCCTTTTGATGCGAACTCATATACTATTGCTTTACCAATACCACGAGTACCACCAGAGATAAATAAAACTTTCCCTTTAAAATCTTGCATTCTATAATCCTTTTATTTCGTAATTTTTCATTACTTCTTCAATTTTTTTCATATTTGTAATACTTGGTGCAAGAAGAGGAAGTCTATACTCTAAAGTCTCTGTCAGTCCAGCAATATACATTGCCGCTTTTACAGGAATAGGGTTCGCTTCACAAAACATTACTGAGTTTATAGGGTAAAGTTTATCGTTAATAGCTTTTGAACCTGCAAAGTCACCTGCAAGTGCTAGTCTTACAAGCTCTGATTTTAAATCTGGAAGTAAATTGGAAGTAACAGAAGTTATTCCTGCACCACCATTTGCTAAGATAGGGTAGTCAATAGCATCATCCCCTGAAAATACTTTAAGTTCAGGACAACGAGAGAGTAACTCAACCGTACGCTCTAAACTTCCAGTAGCCTCTTTTACACCATAAATATTTTCTATATCATTAAAGAGTCTAATTGTTGTGTCCGCAGAGATGTCAACACCTGTACGACCTGGTACATTGTAGAGCATAAATGGGAGTTCACTTACAGCTTCTGCGATAGCTTTGTAGTGTTGATAGAGACCCTCTTGGGAAGGTTTGTTGTAGTATGGACTTACAGAAAATACAGCATCAACACCTGCTCTTTGTGCATGTTTTGCGATTTCTATTGCTTCTGCAGTTGCATTTGAACCAGCTCCAGCAAGTACTTTAGTCGCTGTGCCTTTACAAACTTCTACCGCTATTTCAATACAGCGTTTATGCTCATCATGTGTAAGTGTCGCACTCTCTCCTGTTGTTCCCACAGGACAAACAGCATTCATACCATTGTTTATCTGACGTTTGATAAGTGCCGCATAAGTTTGCTCATCAAGTTTTCCATTTTTAAATGGTGTAATAAGTGCTGTTGAAGAACCAGTTACTAAATCCATATATAGCCTTTACATAGTTTATAATTTTTGTGCAATTATAGCGTATTTCTCTTATGCTTACTTTTTAAGAATAAGAGTCGTTGATTTGTCGAAGTTGAAGTACTTGTTTGCTGCATTTTGAATTTTTTTTGCAGTCACTTTTTTTACATTTTCTTCGTAGTTCATAAGAGGTGAAATATCGCCACGAACAAGATAACTTCCATAGAGATTTGCAACACTTGTTGCACTCTCTAGCGAGTAGATGAAATCTGATTTTGTATTTGTTTTTACTTTATCTAACTCAGCTTTTGTTACTTTTGTAGTTTTCATAAGCTCTATTTGTTCAATAAGCTCTTTTTCAACATCTTCTGCATTTACACCAGGGTTACAAGTTGCTAAAAAGATAAAGAGTCCTGGGTCAATATTTTCCATATTATAAGCATAAACACTATTGACCATGCGTTTTTTATCTATAAGCTCTTTATAGAGTCGTGAGCTTTTTCCTGAAAACAGAATCTCACTCATGACACTGAGTGTAACTTGATCTTTATCTTTAAAGTCAGGAATATGAAAAGTGATAGCTATTATCTCCACTTCACTCTCTTTTTTTACGATAACTCTTTTTGCCCCATCTTGTTCAGGTTCAACAAATTTTACTTTAGGAATCTCACCATGATTTTTAATCCCACCAAAAGCTTTTTTAGCCCGTTTAAAGACCTCTTGAGGCTCAACATCACCTGTAACTATAAGTATGGCATTGTTTGGTTGGTAGTAAGTTTTATGAAACTCTCGAATATCATCAATAGTCCATGTTCTTATGTCATTCATAAAGCCGATCGGTGTCCAGTGGTATGAGTGATAGATGTAGGCATTGTTAAAGAGTCTAAAGTAAAGGTATCCTAAAGGGTTGTTATCTGTTCTCCATCTTCTCTCTTCTGTTACAACATCGCGTTCAGGTTGAAACTCTTCATCTTTAAGATTTAAATTTTGCATCAACTCTGCATAAAGGTTTATAGATTTTTTTAAGTTATCTGTACTTGATTTGATGTAGTAGTGTGTGTAGTCAAAAGATGTTGAAGCATTATTTACACCACCAATGCTTTTTACCTGCTTATCAAACTCGCCTGCTGGAAGGTTCTTCGTAGATTTAAAGTTCATATGCTCTAGCATATGAGCAATTCCTGTTTTTCCCATAACTTCGTTACGACTTCCTACTTTGTAGAAAATATCTGTACTTATTACATTCGTCTTGTTTTTAAGGGGAATAACTACAATTTGTAGTCCATTTTTAAGTGTTTTTGTTTCAAAGCTTGGAAGTGGTGATGGCATAATTGTCTCGCTTTTTGTTTTAATATTTGTAGGTTTTTTAGCTGTTTTATATGTAATAAATGCAGGAGTAGCTAGTAGAAGTGAACTTGTTAGTGCAAGAGTAGATAATAATTTCATCTATTTTCTATCCGCACCGATAGCTTCTGTGATGCTATTATATCCATCAGCCTTGAGAAGTTCTACCAGTCCTTTATTTACATTCATAATCATATCTGGTCCATGAAAGACAATACCGCTGAGTATTTGAACAAGTGAAGCCCCCGCTTTGATGCGTTTGTATGCTTCCTCAGCAGAGTCAATGCCCCCAACAGAGATAAGGAGTGTTTTTCCATAGAGCTCTTTAGCAATAGCCTCAAAAATTTTAAAACTCTTCTCTTTTAAGACCGCACCGCTGAGTCCCCCTATAGTTTTTGGATGTTTTACAAGGGAGTAGTCTATGGTAGTATTAGTAGCGATGATTCCATCAGCTCCTTTTTCCACTGCCATTTTTGTAAGTGCTACGGCATCTTCTATCTTCATATCGGGAGCAATCTTAAGCAAGATAGGCATTTTTGTAAGTGCTTTTGCTTCAGAAAAAAGTTTGCCAATAAACTCCTCATTTTGAAGATCACGAAGTCCTGGAGTGTTTGGTGAAGAGATATTTATAACAAAATAGTCTCCCAAACCATCAAAAGTTTTTATAAGATGTGTGTAGTCGTTAATAGCTTCTTTTTCAGGTGTTAGTTTGTTTTTTCCAATATTTACACCAATAGGGGTTGTAAATGGAAAACGTTGTTTAAGTTTTTGCACGACTTTATAAGCACCATCGTTATTAAATCCCATAGCATTTTGAATACTCTCTTCTTCGATATGACGAAACATACGAGGCTTAGGGTTCCCTGCTTGTGGCTTAGGTGTAACAGTTCCTATTTCAGTAAAACCAAATCCTAATGTTTGAATACCGCGAATCATTGTCGCATTTTTGTCAAAACCAGCTCCAAGTCCAACAGGGTTTAAAAAAGTCCGACCGAAAATCTCTTGATGTAAAATAGTATCATTAATGAAGTGAGACTCTAAAAATGGGTTAAATGGAATCTGACAAATGTTTGGTAAACGCAGAACACTCTCTGCTATGTGGTGTGCGGTTTCAGGCTGAAACTTAAATAAAAGTGGTTTGATTGAAGCATAGTTTATCATATATAATCCAGTAGAAAAATTATATGGATTATACTCAAAGAAAGGTAATAGTTTAATTAGAGTTGTTGACTCTTTTGCATAATGCTTCAAACTCTGCAAGAGGAAGAGGTTTAGAACAGAGGTAACCTTGGTATGTATTACATCCCATTTTTTGAAGATAGCTGAGTTGTTTTTCTTCTTCTACACCTTCTGCTACGACTTCAAGTTCTAAGGAGTTCGCTATATTTATTATCATATTTACAAAACTTTTTCCTTTTTTACTTTCAAGATCATCTATAAAAATTTTATCAATTTTAAGTGTATCAAAGGGGATGTTTTTTAAGTAAGAGAGTGAAGAGTACCCTGTACCAAAATCATCGAGAGAAAGTGTAAGGCCTAATGCTTTTACTTGTTTAATAGTTTCTAATGTATGCTCAAAGTTATTAACAAAAACAGACTCTGTTAACTCTATGTCTAAACGAGATTTGTCGATTTTTTTACATACTTCTTGAAGCATTGAAATCAAATTACTCTCATTAAAGTGTTTTGCTGAGATATTTATAGACATTTTTATGTCTTGGAGGTCACTATGTTGCCATTTTTGAAGGACTCTACTACTCTCTAAAACAACCCACTCCCCAATGGCAATAATAAGAGAACTCTCTTCAGCTAAAGGGATAAACATATCAGGAGGAATAAGACCTTTTTTTGGATCTATTAATCGAATTAGTGCTTCACATGCAACTATTTTTCCACTTATAACATCTGTTTTTGGTTGAAAGTAGAGCTCGAAATAGTTGTTTTGTAAAGATGTTTCAATAAGATTTTGCATTGCTATTTTTTGCTCAATTGTACGGTTTAAAGACTCTGTAAAAAAATGATAGGTATTCTTCCCAAGCTCTTTAGATCTATACATAGCAATATCAGCATGTTTAAGAAGTGTTTGGCTATCTTTACCATCTCTTGGGTAGAGTGATACTCCCATACTTGCCGTTAAATGATAGCTATGATCATCAAGGTGAAATGGTTTAGCTAGTTCTTCTTTTATTCGTTCAAGTACATTAACGACTATAGTCTCTTTTTCGCAAGATGGGAGAAGTATGACAAACTCATCACCACCAACACGAGATACTATGTCATGATCCCGGACAGATTTCAATAAAATATTAGAGATGTTTTGCAGTACTTTATCTCCAAAAACATGTCCTTGTGAGTCATTAATTGTTTTAAAATTATCTAAATCAAAGAAGATAACTGCAAATTTTTTCGGATCTCTATCGCTACTTGCTATAAGCCACTCAATCTTATCAATTAAACTCATTCTGTTGTAAAGTCCACTTAAAGTATCTTTTGTAGAGAGCTTATATAGCTCCTCTTGCTCTTTTTTTAGACGAGCAAAAGTCATAGATAGGGAGTGTCTTATACTCTCTATTTCATTGATAAAAAACTTTTTAGGTGTAGTGTTGCTATAGTAAGCAAATTGTCTTAGCTCTTCAAGGGGTACAATAATAGTTTTCTTTAGCATGATCCAAAGGAGTAGAAAAAAGAGAATAACCAGTAAGGCATAGTAGCTTATAAGTATAATTGTTTGTTGTTTTAAAAGTTGATGTAGATATTGTTTATCAATGTAAACTTCACTCGTGAAGAAGTAAGGGGTTAGGTTATTGTAAAGTGTAATGTTAAAAGAGTAACACTCCTCTTCTAGTACCTCTTTTCGTGTGATTTTAGAGATGGGAGTACACTCTTTATTTAATATGGGTGAGACTCTCTCTGTCGCATATATACTCAACTTTTTTTCATTAAATATATGAATGTTATGGATAGATTTACTTGAAGAGCTAATGCTGTCAAGATGAGATATAAGTTCATTTATATTGTTTTTATTTAGGTTTGTCTTTAAATAGTGTTTCATATTTAGTATTTCAGTCTGTATATTATTTGTTAATAATTTACTAATGTTTTTTTCAGAATTTTTATAAAATTGAAAGAGAGTTAGTGTTGTTCCTAAAAGTAGAAAAATAACTGCAAAAAGTATAAAATATTTTATGGATAATGATCTCATTTAATGGTACTTTTTTCTAAATCCAGTTTATTAATCCACTGAATCATCTTTAATGATTTTTTATATTCTGTATATGAAATATTGTTTAAATATTTTTTTGTTAGAAGGTAAACAGCTTTTGGATCTGTTTTTATCTCTTGAATCGAGCGATCTATAACTGCTTTGAGTTGTAGCAATCTTTTTTGATGTTTCTTTGCGAACTCATGGTTTGCAAAGAGTGCATCTATAACTATAATAGTATCACTGTTTTTTGTAGAAGCTAGCTCTTTATAGCCAGTTTTTAATAACTCTATATTATAGGGTGAATAAGTGACAATTATTATTGCACTCTCCTCAGAGTAGGGAAGATCTTTTATCTTTGATTGATCTTTATTTATATAATTTATTTTATCCTTATCTAAATGGTATTTGTTGGTGAATTCTTGAATCATTTCATTATTTATAGAGTCTATCTCTAAGTACACATCAATGCTATTACTCTTTTGTAACTCTTTTATAGTTCTGTTTGAGAGTATCATATCCCCTCCAAAAGATTTATCAATAAGTATAATAGGCTCTAAAGATGGAAAATCTTTTTTTAGGGCATTGTACTCATGTTGTGTAGCCGTAAGCATATCTGCTTTGGCAACACTGAAAATATCATAAGACTCCCCTAGAGAAACAGTTGTAATAAGTTCAATGTTGAGATTTTTAAGATAAGATTTTTCTTGTGCATAAAAGAACGGAGTATACCCTATCCAAGAGTTTACAACTATTTCAATTTTTTCATTTGCTTTTTGAGTACAAGATGTGAAAAGAAAAAATAGAGAGAATAAAAATAAGTATTTCATATGCAACCTTTTGTATATAAAAATTTTATCTGTAGTTTTCTAAAATTATGTTGAAGTTTTTTATATAAGTGTAAGTTTTTAAAAAATTGGACTCTTTTAATAAAATTATTGTAAAATATAACCATCAAATATAAGATAAATAAATTTTTAGAAGGATTTTACACAGAGAATTGACTCAAAAACTTACCTTAGCATTGAAAGCATATCTTTAAAATGCTAGAAGATTAAGATTAAGAAGAATTAGCTGACTTATTCAGAGGACTCAATTATTTATGTGAATAATAAATACGAAAAAAATAATATTTTGGAGAAAAAAATGACTTTTGAACTAGAAGATTTAAAAGAACATAATTCAGATCTTCTTAGCCTATTAACAGAGCATCTTCCTGATATGCTTTGGGTGAAAGATCTTGATGGAAAGTACATTTATGCAAATAAAGCTATTTGTGATGGGCTTTTAATGGCAAAAGATATTTATGAACCTATAGGGAAAGGTGATGTTTTTTTTGCACTTCGAGAGAGAGAAGCACATAAAGAGAATCCAGAGTGGCATACTTTTGGTGAACTCTGTTTTAATAGTGATCAAGATGTTATAGATAATGACAGGGCTATGAAGTTTGAAGAGTATGGTAATGTCAAGGGAAAACTTATGTATTTAGAGGTATATAAGGCTCCTTTTTATGATAAAGATGGAAATACTATAGGGACAGTAGGTGCAGGTCGTGACATCACTGAGCTCAAAGCAACACAGACTCACTTAGAAAAAAGTTTAGGTATTTTAGAAGAGCAACGTAAACTCCTAGAGTATCAAGCAAACCATGATCTTTTGACGGGTCTTCCAAACCGTGTACTTTTTTTAGATCGACTAGAACAGTCTATGAAAATGGCAGATAGATATGGTACACATTCGGCAATTATATTTATAAATATTGATGAGTTTAAGGAGATAAACGACTCCTTAGGTCACTCAGTAGGTGATAAGATTCTTATAGAGGTTGCAAAAAGAATGAGTCTTCAGATGAGAAAAACAGATAGCCTTTCGCGTTTGGGAGGGGATGAGTTTGTTGTTGTTCTTAATGAGATAAAAGATATAAAAAACATCTCTGCTATTATAGAAAATGGCATGAATATTTTTGATGCTCCATTTCTAATAGGGGAAAATACTTTACATATTTCTATTAGTGTAGGGGTCTCCATATATCCTCACGATGGAAAAACATCTGATGAACTTTTACGAAATGCAGATGCTGCTATGTATAAGTCCAAGAGTGATGGGAAAAATAGATATAGTTATTATGATCAAGAGATGACTAGAAAAGCACATGAAAAAGTACTTATAACTACGGAACTTAAAAAAGCTTTTATCACAGATGAGCTTGTTGTCTATTACCAACCACAGATAGATGCGCAGAGAGATAAACTTGTTGGCATGGAAGCGCTAGTTCGTTGGCAACATAAAAGTATGGGTTTTATCTATCCAGATAGGTTTATCCCTTTAGCGGAAGCCACAGGAATGATAGTAGAGCTTGATAGAATCGTTATGAAAAAGGCACTACAACAGTTTAAAGAGTGGAAAGAAGCGGGACTTAATCCTGGAAAACTCTCTTTAAATGTAGCGATTAAACAGCTCGAGGATAAGGGTTTTATAGCATTTGTGAAATCTCTTTTAGAGAGTGAAGAGTGTGCTTATGAAAATATAGAGTTTGAAGTAACTGAAACACAGATTATGAATAATCCTAATGAGTCTATAGAAATTTTACAACAGATAAGTGATCTTGGAATCTCTATAGCTATTGATGACTTTGGAACAGGGTACTCCTCTTTAGCATATTTAAAACGTCTTCCTATAAATAAGCTAAAAATTGACAAATCATTTATAGATAACCTTCCTCAAGATACAGAGGATGTAGCGATTAGTAAAACTATTATAAATCTTTGTGAGAGTTTAAATCTTAAGGTAATTGCTGAGGGTGTTGAGACAGAACTACAAAAAGATTTTTTACTAGAGAATGGTTGTAAATTTATTCAAGGGTACTTTTATTCAAGACCCATTTCAGCAGAGAATATGACAGAATACTTAATAGAAAAAAATGGAGTAAAGTAATTATGGTAAAAAATGATTTTAATGAGGGGCTTTTAGGTTTTCTCGATGCATCTCCAACCCCTTTTCATGCAACACAAAATATGTCAGCTATGTTTGCGAATGCAGGATTTTTAAAATTAAATGAAGAGGAAAAGTGGGAGTTAGAAGCAGGTAAAAAGTACTTTCTTACAAGAAATGACTCTTCCCTTATAGCTTTTACCTATCCAAAAGAGAAGAAAAACTATGTAATGGTAGGGGCACATACCGACTCACCAAACCTTAAACTTAAACCAAATCCTGTTATAAAAGAGCATGGTACTGTAAAGTTTGGTGTTGAGCCTTATGGTGGGCTTTTACTTACTCCTTGGTTTGATAGAGATCTCTCTTTAGCAGGGCGTGTAAGCTTTCTTGATATGCAAGGAGAGTTACAAAATGTACTTATAAATGTCAATAAGTCCATAGCAACCATTCCTTCATTAGCCATTCATCTTGATGATAAAGCAAACAAAGATAAAACGGTAAATAAGCAGACAGATATTTGTCCTATTTTAACAACAAATGAAGATTTTGAACTTGATACATTTTTACGATGGCAACTTGATCGTTTAGGTTATCCTGATGTCAAAGAGATCTATGCAAGTGAACTTAGTTTTTACGACACTCAAAAAGCTGCATTTGTTGGTCTATATGATGACTTTATCTCAAGTGCAAGACTTGATAACTTACTCTCATGTTATGTTGGAATGTTAAGTATCTGTAGTGTGAGTGATGAAAAACCTATGCTCTTTGTAGCAAGTGACCATGAAGAGGTTGGGAGTGAGTCTACAAGTGGTGCAGCAGGAAGCTTTTTAGAGTCTACTCTCAAGCGTATGTTTGGGAATTATGATGAGTATATGAATATGATACGAACATCTATTATGATAAGTGCAGATAATGCTCATGCTATTCATCCAAATTTTTCAAGTAAACATGATGCAAAACATGCCCCGCATATGAATGCAGGTGTAGTAGTAAAAGTAAATGCAAACCAGCGATATGCTTCAAACTCTGTAACAATCTCTAAGTTTTTAGATAGTGCAAAAAGTATAGATGAAAAAGTACAACACTTTGTGACTCGAAGCGATATGGGATGTGGCTCAACTATAGGACCTATTACAGCAACAAGACTTGGTATAGAGACTATAGATATAGGACTTCCAACCTTAGGAATGCACTCCATTCGTGAGTTAGCAGGAAGTGAGGATGCACATTCTCTTTATAAAATACTTGTGGCATTTAAGAACTAAATGTCTACAGTAACACCCGAAGAGTTAAACCTTTTAATTGAGCAAACTTATAGAGTTGAAGGCGAGTTTAATGAGCTAAAAGCTTCTTATGTTCATCTGCAAGATACTGTAGAAAAGGTTGTAGAGTTTCTTCCAAATGCTATTTGGATTGTAAACACTGATAATTCTATATTTTTGCAAAATTCTCATGCACGAGATTTAAAAGAACTATTAAAACATTTGGAGTATAAAGAGAGTGATTATGAAATAAAATTTAACTCAAACTCATATCTTATAAAAAGTTCAACTTATAAAGATAAGATTATGCTCTCTGCAATAGATATAACAGAACAAAAACGCAAAGAGAATCTTGCTACTATGGGACAGATGGCTGCACATCTCTCCCATGAGATACGAAATCCTATAGGCTCTATCTCTCTCTTGAGTTCAACTCTTAAAAAACGAGTTATAGATAAAAATATTCCCATTGTAGAAGAGATTCAGAACTCAGTAGCTCGGATAGAGAGGATTATAAAAGCTACTTTGATGTTTTCTAAGGGTGTAGAAGCCTTTAAAAAAGAGCTCTCATGGCTAGAGTTAAAAGAGTCCATAGATATGTCTATTGCTTACTACTCCTACTCTAAAGATATAGAGTTTATTTTTCCTCAAAATGATTTTGTTTTAAATGCTGATAGAGATCTGCTTGATATGCTCTTTTCTAACTTTATTATAAATGCTATTGATGCTATTGAGCTTGATGATGAAGAGAGTGGGGTGGTTGAACTGCTTCACTCTGAAGATGAAAAGTACCATATATTTCAGATATATGATACTGGGGTCGCTATTGAAGAGAGAAAAAATCTATTTGAAGCTTTTAAGAGTACAAAGGTTAAGGGAAACGGCTTAGGGCTTGTCCTTTCACGTCAGATAGCAGAAGCACATGGTGGCTCTGTTGATCTTTTAGAGACCCAAAGAAAATGTTTTGAGATAAAAATAGCAAAATAATATTTTTACTTTCTACCTATTTATTTCAAATGGCTCTTAAATGCCCTATATAAAAGAGTTTAAGATAAAAATATGAGTCTATTACGACAACCCAAGTACAATGTTAAAACATATAATCCAAACTCCGTACTTTGTATTTTGAATATACTTGACACAATCTTCATTTAGCAAAGTGTATATCAAACTATACTGAATAGTATGTATTTCTTAGTTTCTAATTGACAACTGTGTGCTATTAAAGTAAAATAACACTATGAATAAAACCAAACAACTTCTTATCGATATAAGCTTTGAACTACTCTACAAAAAAGGCTATTGTGCTACAAGTATAGTAGATATTTTAAAAGTTGCTAAAATGACTAAAGGTTCTCTGTATTATCATTTTGAATCCAAAGACAGTTTAGTACTATCGGCAATGGAACACTATATAGAAGAGATGTTAGTATCACATTGGATACAACCACTAAATGACTCTCAAACGCCACTAGAGACTTTGATACATCAGATAAATTTTTTGTATGCGCAGTATGAAGATAAAAACAGTGTGCTCTCTATAACACACGGCTGTCCGCTAAACAACTTTATACAAGATATGAGTGATAAAAATGAGCTTTATTTTAAGTATCTCGATAGCGTTTACAGTCGTTGGCAAGAAGCCATAGAAAACTCTTTAAACAGGGCTAAAGCTTCTAAACAAACGCAGACAGACTTTAATGCTAAGTCTCAAGCTATTTTTATTATATCGGCTATTGAGGGAAGTATAGGGAGTGCAAAAGCATATAACTCTTTAGAAACACTCCATAATAGTTTTGAAGTTTTAACTGAGTATATTTCAACTTTATAAATCTTCATCATCATAAGGTGGGTATTGTGATATCTCTATGCCTAACCCTAATGCTCCAGCTAATTTAATTAGTTCTGGGCTGGCAATTCTATTTTTTAAATTTGTTTAGTATTTTTTCAAATATGTAAATGTTCTTTTGGTGGCTAACGGTCGAAGCTAGGTAATTTATTGCTTCTTAATAGTTTTTGTAATAACAACTCTTCTATATTTTGTCTTGAATCAAAAATAGCCATAATATAAACAGTGTCATTTTCAATTTTATACATAATTCTGTAAGGTTGTTCAATTAGTTCTCTATAAATAGTTATACCTTCTTTTAGAAGTTCAGGAACTACTCTACCTCTTAAAGGAAAAAAGTTAATAGAGTGTGCTTTTTCTTTTATTTGTCCATAAACTTTTCTTGCAGCATTTATACTGTCTTTTTTGATATAATCAACAATATTTAAAAGGTCTTCTTTTGCATTTGAAGTCCATTTAACTTTATAAATTTTACTCATTTGCTAAGGAGTTCTTCAACAGAGTTAAAAACATCTTCCTCAGTATGAAGGTTTCCATTTCTAATGTCTTCTTCTGCAAATGAAAGAAGCTTCATTATAGCAAGAGCATTTTTCATATCTTCATAACTCCTTGGATCTTGTATAACAGCTTTAGCTTCACCATTTTGTGTGATTATCATAGGTCTATGAGTTTCATTGATATATTTTAGAACATCAGCTGCTCTACTTTTTAGATAAGTAACAGGCTTTATATCATTTACAATTTGCATAAAATCTCCTTCAGTCCTTTTATTGTACCAAATTAAGACTTAATATGCAAATGTGATGCTAACGATTTTCGTGAGAAATAATTTTCTGCTAGGAAAATTATTGGTCTCCTCGTACTTGTTATATTATGTGTTAGAACTGGTAACCAAGTTCTAATGATAGCCCTATTTTATTTTCATACAAATAGCTATAATTTGTCAGTGATAATCCTAAATTAGTTCCAGATTTATTTATTCCATTAAAAAAATAATTATAAGTTAATCCATAGCCATAAACATTCCTATTTTTTTCCAAATAGTAATTATCTTTTTGTTCATAATAATATTCCTGATCGACTAATCCAATATATACACCTATACCATGATTATTTGAATCACTACTTATTAAATTCGTTGTCATCCATCCTATACCAAGGCTATATTTAGCACCCCCAAATGATTGATACCCTTTTAAACCTACCGATATATATTTCATGTCAGTATCTGATACAAGACCAATATTCGTTCCTAATCCACCATAAGTACTACTACCAAATCCAATACCAAATGTATAATTTTCATCTGCATATATATTTTGACCACTTAATAATATTAGAATAAATACTTTCATCTTTAATTTCATTAATTTCCTTTACTTCATATAACTCTTTATTCAACATCCTTCTATCATACAATAGCCTTAATATTCATAATTAACTATCACAAAAAATGATAGTTAAAAGTGTAAATCTGTCTAAAATATAACAAAATAACCTGTTGTATGAGTTTTTTTGAAAAAGCCACTTAGAATTCTTACATATTTTGTGATAGTTAATTGTAATATAAGCAAATAACTACCATAAATGAATGTTATTTTTCAAATATCTTACTTAACATTCATCATTGTACTTAAATAGAATTAAAATATACTGAATGGTATGTATTGGAATAGTTTATGCTTAATGATTATAAATGAGAGTAAAGGCTTTAAAATGAATGTAACATCAACAACACAAACGCAGTATGTATCAAGAAACAGTAATACAAAAGAAAGCACTTCAACAGAATATAAAAAATCTACTGATGTGGTTGCACAAAAAAGAGATGAACATAAATGAGTAAGGGAACTTAGTAGTGATGTTAATACTCTACTTAAAAATGCATCATCAAACTCTTCAACTAAGTTCAAATCTGCACTAATAAAAGATGAGATAGAAACTAAGATAAGCCAATATGCTTCAAGAATGATGGAAGAAAATGGAGATAATCCAAAATCTGAACTTGAAACTTCAAAGCTTCTAAACGAGTATAAAAAAGAGTTACTTCAAGAGTATAAAGTAAGTATAGAGAGTTCAAGTGATACTCAAATGAGTGCGCAACAAGAAGCTATGATAAAAGTACTTATGACTGAAAACACTCAAGAGAGTAGTGCTTTAACAACTCTGTTAGCTACTAAATCTGGAACTCTGCAAGAGACACAAGAAACAAGTAGAATGGATGAGATGCAAGAGAAGTATAAAGATGTTTATACTCCTATCCCTGAGAAATACACAGAGGGGAGTGCTGAGCTTCAAGCACAAAAAGTTTATGAGGCTTATCCTAACTATATGTCATTTTCTGAATTTTTAGGATTAGCTGACTCATTTTTTGAGGGTACAAAAATTCAGTTAGGACAAAAACTTACAGAGGCAGAAGAGACACAGCAGAATTTAGATTATGACAATGCATTTGCCAAAGCCTATGAAAGTGTTGGTGGTGAAGAAGCATGGCATGAAATGGTACATGGTGCAAGAGAAATCATGGCTAAATATCCAGTAAATAACTACGGAAAAGACCCTCGTGTTACAAACGCCACAGAACTAGCAAGGTTTGAGAATGCAACTGTGTATGAAGGTTTAGAGAAAGGTAAAACAGTTGAAGAAGCTAAACTCGATGCAAAAGGTCTAATATCTGCTTTTATGAATATAAGCTACTCATCATTTCAACAGATTGACTTTTTAAATAATGCAAATATGTTTGGCAGCGATGACTGGGAAGTTGTTGATAGAAACAGAGATAATAAAGTTGATTTCAATAAAGCAAACAACAGTACGATGGATTTAAGAGAGTATGGAATTGAAGGGGATTGGGGATACTACGATGTACTTGAAAATCAAGATGCAATGATTAGTGAAATAGAAAAAAAGATACAGCAATATAATTTTATGCTAAATAACGAAGACCTTATGAAAGAAGCATATTCTAAACTTGACCCAGAATATCAGGACTTGGGAAATAATGCTGGATATCAAAAAATGATAAATGAAAACTACCTTCCAAGAATGGAAGCAGGGCTAAATATCTTTAAAAAGTATAAGATTTATGATTCTTAGCACAAAGGAAAACTTTTGATAAAACATAGAAACCTAATGAAAAAAATAGAGAATATTTTTACAGTTCTTGTTCTTCTAAGTCTCCCTTTTATGGGTTACTTTATGGCATTACCTAAATCAATACAACAAATAGAAGGAAGAATAGTAGATTTTGGTGGTTATACTAATGAAGAAGGTATTCATAGCTTTTTAATGGTAAAACTTGATACCAATAAAACGATAAAAGTGATGTATCAGCCAGCATCAGGGTTCAATGTTGGAAAAAAAGTTCTATTAAATGAAAAAACGACTGCTTTTTTTGGAATGAAAAAGTATAGAATTATTAAATGGTATAAGTAAAAAAATTTACAAGGCAATAGGATGAATGAATACTTTAAACTCAAAGTTACAAAACGGGATACTATCCAAAGGACAATAAGCAAAACATACACTTGACTCCGTTACAAACTCTTGAAGCTACTAGTAGCTCCTACATTAAAAAAAACAACTACTCGTAACTATAATAGCAAAGAAGATGTACACTCTTTTGCAGAGCAAATCTGTAAAAGTAAATAGGAGCTAGAATTGATGGAGGATACATGAAAGAGTATACAGAATTATTCAAGAAAATTGATTATAAGATTTTACAAGAGGATGTACCTGCTTGGGTATAGGTGGCTGTTTACACAGCCTTTATTCATTAAGATTTTTCTAACTCAACATCTATAGAGAGAGCCTCTACACCATCTAGTGTCTCTTTTTGAATATCTACTTTTTTAACGCCAACATATTTTTTTACTACTTCTATAATCTCAGCTTTTAACTCATCTAAAAAAGGGAAACTATCGTTAGATCTATCTGACATTATCGCTATTGTCAATCTGTCTTTCGCCGTTTTTGCACTCTTTTTTTTACCAAACCAAGGAAACATTATGAAAACATCCCTTTGATTTTTTGCATAAAACCACTATTTACAGACTCAACATCTACAAAGTCAATTTTTTCGCCACATACTCTTGAAGCTACTCTTTTATATGCTTGTCCCGCTTTTGAATTCTTATCTAAGATGATAGGTTTACCCTGATTTGAAGCATCTATAATACCCTTATCTTCAGGAATTTTACCTATAAGTGGAATACTAAGTATTTCCAAAATATCTTCGCTACTAAGCATCTCTCCACTCTGAACCATTTTTGCATCTATTCGATTTATGATGAGAAATTTATCTACCTCTTGACCATCTTTTACTCTTTTACTTTTAGAATCAAGTATGCCGATAGCTCTATCTGAATCTCTAATAGAAGAGACTTCAGGATTTACAACGACTATTGCCTTATCTGCAAACTCTATAGTATGCTCATAGCCACTCTCTATCCCTGCTGGAGCATCAAGAATTACAAAATCAAACTCTTGTTTGAGCTCATCTATAAGTTTAGCTATTTTATCTGAATCTAAAACTGATTTATCTTTTGTTTGTGATGCGGCTAAAAATGAGAGATTTGGACTCATTTTACTTTTTATAAGTGCTTGTTTGATACCTATGTTTTCATCCATAACATGAACCATATCGTAGACTACACGATTTTCAAGACCCAAAAGCATATCAAGATTTCTTTGACCAATATCAAAATCTACTACAACACATTTTTTATCATTTTGTGCGATTCCAAGCCCAATGTTTGCTGTTGTCGTTGTTTTACCAACGCCACCTTTCCCACTTATTACTGCAATTACTATACCCAATTTTTTTCCTTTAATGCTGGTGTTATTATTATCTCATTATCTATAAGTTCTATTCTGTTTAGTCTCTCTTGGAGAAGTTTATTATCTACTTCTACTTCATGAAAGAGTATATTTGCCTTGCTTGAAGCTTGAAGCATCATAAAATCTCCACTACAGCGAATAGAACCATCTACTACTTGTGTAACAATTAATGTTCCATTTACGATAATACTCCCACCACTGTTTACACGGTTGAGCAGAAGTAAATCTCCATCGACTTTTACTTCTTGTCCACTTCTTATAAGTTTATCTAATACTTTTAAATTTGTTTTACTCTTTTGTACTACTTTTTCTGCTGTTTTTGTAACAGGTTCTGGCTTTTGCTCTTCAACTTTAGAATAAGCTTCAAAATTTGTTTTCTGTTTCTTTTGAGTTGGTACTTCTAAATTAAATATATATTTTAGTTCTTTATTATCTAGGTACTTTTTTATACTATCGTTCTCTTCACCATTGATGACTAGAAGACTATTTTGAAAAAAAAGATAATTTTTATCAAAAAAAGAGAAAAAACTAGATGAATCTTCTAGCTCTACCTCAAATATTTTTGCTGTGTATTGTTTTGTTTTCAAAACACTCCTTTAATAAAATTTTTGTAAAGTGTATACAAAGAGATAAGGAAGGGAATTGTAGCATATTAGTTCGTTAAATATAAAACAAGAGTTTTAAAGAAAACAATAGTTATACTTTCATAGAGATTTAAGTGTTTGTTTATTGAAAAAAGTATTTTAAATAAGGTTAATAGAAAATGAATAAAAAATTAGTAACAGTCCCAAGAGCCACACTAGATATTTATAACTACAAAGAAGATGGCTTAAATATATATGAGTTTAATGCTACAGAGTGTTCTCCTCCAGAACCTATGGTAAACACAATAGTAAGCTTAGAGATGTTACAAACTGAAGATGATAGACTTAAAGTAATATTTTTTCATGAGCCGCAACCTCTCTTTGAAAGAGTATCTGCTTCATACTCTTATGAATCAAAAGAACTAGAGGATGGCGACTTTTTAGTAACATTTAAAAAGAGATAAATTTTTCTTATTTATTCTTAAAGAGGATGTAAAATGAGTGTTATTGCCAAGAAATAGTGATAATGCAAAATAGTCGGCTCTAAGCCACTATTTGAAACTTTCCATTATCCAACTTTCACTACAATAAAAATATCAATTATTAAGGTTTATTATGAAACAAATATTATCGTTTGTTGGTTCTATGAAGACAATGGCAGTCTTAATGCTAATTTTTGCATTTTCTATTGCTTATGCGACAATCATTGAAAATGACTTTGGAACAATGACAGCAAAAGCTGAAATATATAATGCAAGATGGTTTGAGGTATTACTAGGTGTCTTAGCACTAAATCTCTCACTAAATATTTATAATTACAAGATGTACACACTTAAAAAAGCACCTATGTTTATTTTTCACATGGGTTTTTTAGTGATTCTTTTTGGTGCAGCTGTGACAAGATATGCTGGTGTTGAAGGAAATATGCATATACGTGAGGGCATGAGTGCTTCTTCAATAACAAGTGCTGAAACATTTGTAACACTGAGTGCTATTAAAGGTGCAGATAGAGTTGAAACATCAAAGGCTATTTACTTCTCAAAGCGAGGAGGAAATACACTAGAGGAGCAGTTAACACTTGATGGTAAAACAATCTCTTTAAATATGTTAGAGTATATTCCTGATGCTGTTGAAACATTAGTTGAAGATAAATTAAATGGAAAACCTGTAGCAAAATTTATGATTACCTCTAGTGGTAGTGGTAAACCTCTTGCGCTTGAGTTTGGAGAGTATTTTGATGGTGGAGATTTTATTCTCGATTTTCACTCTGGAAAAAAGTTTAATAAGTCTACAATTTCTCTCTCTTTAGAGGGTGATACACTCTATATGAAGCATGCGCAAAAACTTTCGTATTTTAGAATGGCAGATCGTCAAAAAGGAGATCTTGAAGCGACGCAAAAAGAGCCACTTAATCAAAGGGTTCTTTACAGTTTAGAGAGTGGCAGTAGTTTTGTACTTCGAGATTTTATGGCTAAGGCGAGTAAAAAGCTTGTGAGTAGTTCGGACCTCAAAATGAATAGAAAAATGAAAATGAACTCTTTAGGTGTAGATGCCTTACGAGTTAGTGTTACTCTTGGTCATGAGAGTAAAGAGTTAGTTGTTTATGGAAGAAAAGGTGTTTCCGCTGTTCCTTCAGATGTGACAATAGATGGTGTAAAAATATCTGTTGGATATGGAGCAAAAGAGATTATGCTTCCGTTTAAAATAAAACTACTTGATTTTCAACTTGATCGTTATCCTGGTTCAATGTCTCCAGCTTCTTATGCAAGTGAAGTAGTTTTAATAGATGAAGAGCAGGGAGTAAATATGCCATATAGAATTTTTATGAACAATATCTTGGAGCATCGTGGCTATAGATTTTTCCAAGCTTCTTATGATAGAGATGAAAAAGGAACACTCCTTTCAGTTAATAATGATCCTGGAACACTTCCCTCATACATAGGGTATTTACTCTTGGCTATAGGAATGTTCTGGTCACTCTTTTCTAAAAAGCACCGTTTTGCACAGTTAGCAAAAAAGGCAAAAAAAGCGAGTGATGCGAAAATAGTTCCAGCACTTTTAGCACTATCACTACTCTTTAGTGTAACACCATCTAAAGCAGCAGAGTTGGATCCATCTATAAAAACAATTTTAGCATTTGATAAAGAGCATGCTGGAAAATTTGGGCAATTAATTATCCAAGATACTCAAGGTAGAATGAAACCTATGAATACACTTGCTACAGAGATTTTAGCGAAGATATATAGAGGTTCTGAGTTAAGTATAGGTTCTTATAAATTAAATGCTGACCAAGTTATTCTGGGAATGATGATTCGTCCAGATATCTATAAAAATATAAAAATCATTCGTACAAAAGATCCTAAAATAAATGAAGTAATCGGGGCAAAACTGGATGCAAAATATGTTTCATTTGCACAGTTCTTTCAAGACCCTGAAGGAATGAGAGGGTATAAGTTAGGAGAGTTAGTAGAAGAGGCAACAAGAAAAGAACCAAAAAATAGAAACAAGCTTGATAAAGCAGCTTTAAAAATAGATGAAAAAGTAAATGTAGCCTACATGGTTTTTACAGGTTCTTTGTTGAAAATGTGGCCATTAGAGAGTGATCCATCAAACAAGTGGTTCGCAACAATAGAAGCACTTCAAAACTTTCCACATGAAGTCTCTTCTGAGGTACGTGAAGCAGCTGTTGCATACTTTACAAGTGTAGATGATGCACTGAGTAGTCATACATGGAGTGCAAGTGATGCAGCTCTTAAGAAGATAGCTGAGTATCAGATAAAAAATGGTGCAACCGTTTATCCGAGTGCAAACAAAATAAAGGCAGAAATTTTTTATAATAACTCAAATATATTTGAGCTTTTATGGCCTCTATATTTTATTATGGGATTTGTATTGCTTATTGTTAGTTTTGCAAAGATTATCTATCCAAAAATTAAGATGTTCTTTGTAACAAAAGCATCATTGGGATTACTTGTTGTTTTCTTTGTCGCCCACACAATGGGTTTAGCACTTCGTTGGTATATCTCTGGTCATGCACCTTGGAGTAATGGCTTTGAGTCTATGACTTATATCGCTTGGGCAACAGTTCTTGCTGGGTTTATCTTCTCTAAACGCTCACCAATTACTTTGGCTTCTACTTCTATACTTGCTGGACTTATTCTCTTTGTAGCACATCTTAGTTGGATGAATCCACAGGTAACAAATCTTGTGCCGGTTCTTAACTCATACTGGCTCTCTATCCATGTAAGTATGATTACAGCTTCTTACGGTTTCTTAGGACTTGGAGCACTATTAGGATTTATTACGATTTTACTTTTTATTGTAAAAACGGAGAAAAATAAATTTCAAATTACAAACTCAATAAAAGAGTTAAATGCCATTAATGAGATGAGTCTTATGGTTGGGCTTGTTCTACTTACTATTGGTAACTTTTTAGGTGGTGTTTGGGCAAATGAGTCTTGGGGTCGTTACTGGGGTTGGGATCCAAAAGAGACATGGGCATTAGTAACTATTTTAGTCTATGCTGTTGTAGTTCACCTTCGTTTTATTAAAGCGATTTATAGTGAGTTTAACTATGCAGTTATCTCTCTTTTATCGTTTACATCAGTACTTATGACATACTTTGGAGTGAACTATTACCTTGCAGGTATGCACTCTTATGCTAAAGGTGACCCTGTTCCTATTCCTGACTTTGTTCCTGTGAGTTACTCTATCTTAGCGATAGTTATTTTACTAGCGTTTAGAAATAGAAAAATCGTATAGGTTTTTCTATATGGCATTTACAGGCTTCCATAAAAAGGCACTCAGCTTTTTAAAAAAGATAAAAACAAACAACAACAAAGAGTGGTTCGCCGCTCATAAATCAGAGTACGAAACTTACATTTTAAACCCCTCCCGCGACTTTGTCGTAGAGATGGGTGAACACCTCCAAGCATTAGTCCCAAGCATAAATGCAGAACCAAAAATAAATAAATCTCTCTATAGAATTTACAGAGATACTCGTAGAATGGGTGCAAATAAGATGCCCATAAAAGAGCGAATTGGTGTAATATTTTGGCAGGGAAATAGCAAACGGATGCAGAGTTCATCCTTTTATATGCACTTCTCCCCTGATGAACTTATGGTAGCTGTTGGTGTGAGATGGTTTGAAAAACCAATGCTTGATGCTTTTAGAGAGTGTATTTTAGATGATGCTAAACGTCAAGAGCTTGTAGATATACTTGATGTTATTAAAGCTAAGGGAAAAGGCTATACACATTTAGAAAAAGGGTATAAACGCTACCCGAGAGGTTTTAACAAAGAGATGTCAAACGCCGATATGAGTCTCTACAAAGGTATGGCTACTTTTAAAACACTCGACCCTAAACTTATAACAGATGGTGAGAAACTGATAAATACTCTTTATGAGATTTATGAAGATATGCTTCCTCTCCATGAGTTTATGTATGAGGTGAGTTTGAGGCTAAAGGAAACCTAAAGATGGATAGAATAATAATAACAACAGAAAACATTAAAAATAATATTAATACTACATATTATAAGCGTGGGCTTGAGTACTACTCTTATGGAAAAGTTATTGAGTGTAAATCGTTTATGGAGGTAGATGAATATGGTGATGAGAGTACAGTTATTGTTGGAAAAGTACTTGGTTCATCACATAAAC
>Ga0256837_1000173_pt1 | contig 58384 bp, 68 predicted proteins | sample 4562384metaG_FD_185976 | JGI IMG/M metagenome (GOLD analysis project Ga0256837, IMG submission 185976) | Hydrothermal vent microbial communities from Guaymas Basin, Mexico - 4561-384 | ecosystem: Environmental > Aquatic > Marine > Hydrothermal vents | place: Mexico: Guaymas Basin | collected... | reverse complement strand
AAAATTGTTGCTACAAAATACAGGAATAGAAGAAAAAGATTTGGCTTGAGATTTAATCTAATCTGTGCTTTAGTAAACTTGGATAGAGGTTTTGCGGTTAAATAATAGGTTATGCAAGAAGTCTAATGTTTAGAGTATTCATATAAATCTTTAACTATAGTCTCCACATCTAACCCTGCAAAGCTCTCTTTGGTAAAGTACTCTTTAAATGCTTCGTAAACAGCATTTTTGTTTGGTATGTCACCCTTGTTTTTGATAGTCAAGTAATCTCTTACAAAGGCATCAAATTTAGTAGCATACTCGTTGCCAAATGATTGTTCCATGAGGTACCAGTAGTTTTCATAGAGCTCTTTTTGTATTTTAGCTTCTAATCCCATCAAGATGTAGTTTCGTATCAAGTCTGCTTGCGTCAAGTCTAACCCAGTAGAGTTCATACTTTCAAAAATAAGTTGAGGATTATCTTTGCCTCTCTCTAAAGATACCTCTACCACAAATAGTTTCTGCAAACCTCTATAGATGGTTTCCAAATTCATCTTTGCTAGATCTTTCAAAAAATAGTCATAGTTTTCAGCTATTCTCACAGACTCTTTCGCAGGTAGATCTTTAGACTTTTGCAACTGTAACAGGGTGTCCTTATCACTCTGAGTCAGTATGAGCTTAAAATACTTCTTATCCTCCTCTTCTGAGTTGAAGAGATATAGATTGCGTATCTTTTTTGCACTGATGCTTAACTCTTTATCGCTGTCTTCTATAGCGTTTGCCAGTGCTGTTAGTAAGATGCTTATGGTAGTCAAACGCTGTTGACCATCTATGACGAGTAGTTTAGGTACATCGCTTGTTGTTTGGTGGTGTTCTTGTATATAAACAATAGAGCCCAAGAAATGTCCAGAGAACTCTTCACTTTTTCCTATCTTTTCTATATCAGATAAGAGCTGTCGGCACTGTTTTACTCCCCAACTGTATGTTCGTTGGTAAATAGGGATGATAAACTGCTTTGAGCCTTGTAGTAATTTAAAAAATTGTATGTCTTGTGCTTTCAAAAAATTCCTCCTGAATACGGGTTTTTGTTCGTTGTAGTCATGTGCTAAGCTACCTTTTGGACGCTTAAAGTTTACTAGACTCTAGGATAATTTTTGAAAAGTTTTATGGGGATGACTGGCAGAGAGGAAGGGATTCGAACCCTCGATGAGTTGCCCCATACACGAGTTCCAGTCGTGCGCCTTCGACCACTCGGCCACCTCTCTACGGTCAATACTCTTATTGGGACAAGGGACAAAAGTAATTTTGAGCTTGAAAATAAGATTAAGTAGTGTAGTACCTCTCCCCAGATCCCTGCGGCACACAGTAAGGAGAGGTGGGCTGCTATGTTCCCATCCTGACCCATTGTCTCTCAGTACCGTTGCACAGGTCTGAAAAGAGGCACGCGAATAATAGCCAATGGAAGATTAAGTTATACTGAATTGTCATCCTCTACAATCGTCCATTCATAGAAGGGGAGGGCTTCAAACCCGATCTTCTCGATGGTATACTCATAGCTATTGGCTACAGTGATGATGGTGATGTGTGAGATGCCATATTTTTTGTAGAGGGAGAACTTATTTTGGGACTTGACCCAGAGGCTCTCTTCACTCTCAAAGGGGGCAGGGATGATAAGGGTATGGGTGTGGGTAAGGTAGCCGTGGATACCCAAGGTCTCAAAGGGGATACCATGCTTGAGAAGGGCAAGGGCAACCATGGTATCAAACTGTGTGATAAAAGGTTGTCCTAGGGTGAGGTATTTGGCGAAGGCAAAATCAAAGAGGAGCATCTTTTTGCCTGATTTTTGGTAGTGGTCATCGATGAAGAGAAGCACCCCCTCTTGGGTGAAGGCTTTAATGGTACGGTAGAGCCAATCTTTGGAGAGTTTGAACTTCTCTTTGGCGTAACTGTAGATCTGATTGATGGTGAGGTGCTTGGTGTGGTGCTGGGCAAGGAGGATAAGAAGCTGTTGCTCTTTGGGGTCAAAGTGGCTCTGGAAGAACTGCTTCATCGTGGTGGTAGTAGATTTTTGGATCTTTGCCATAGCAGGGAGTGTTCCTCGTCTTAGGAAGTGGTTGAAGGTAGTGGTAGAGAAGATCGAACTCTCAAAAGCAAGAAACTCTTCATAATCAAGAGGGAAAAGCTCTAGTGGGATGAGAGTGGTATCGTGAAGTGGGATACGAGAGACAATAATTTTGCGTGCGACTTGGGGGAAAGCGGGGAGATAGCCTGCGAGGTAGTGGTCGAGTATCAAGAGGCTAATCTGCTCTTGGGTGATATAGCGTTGTAGTTGAGTGAGGGAGAGGGGGGAGAAGGTGAGATTGGGATCCTCTAGGTCGATATAGAGGATCTTCACCTCCGCCTCAGAGGAGAGTAGATCTAGTACAAGGGTCGATTTGCCTGCACCGCGTACCCCATAGAGGTTGATATCTCCTTCTGGGGGGAGTTGTGTCTTGCGTACGACATAGTTCTCTGTAGTATAGTGCTGATTGTGAAGATATTCGATAAGTTCCATAGGTCAAATCCCCGATAGTTTCCTTTTTAAAAGGAAGCTTTTTTCTATATTGTAGCGTATTTTGACTAGAAAACATTGTGCATCGGGGAAAGTTTTGGTATAATCTGAGTTCCTAAATTTAGGTTAGAGGGTAACCCCCTGTGTTTTAGGCACCTTGGCTTTGCCTTGCTAACGAGTTCTTTAAAGGGTAAATATGGAAAAGATTAGATTGAAGCTTAAAGCTTATGATCACAGAGTTTTAGACAGATCAGTTGCTGCTATCGTAGATGCAGTTAAGCGTACAGGTGCAGAGATTAGAGGGCCAATTCCAATGCCAACTAAGATGAAGCGTTATACCGTGCTTAAATCGCCACATGTAAACAAAGATTCGCGTGAGCAGTTTGAGATTAGAATTCATGGAAGAATGATCGACATCGTTTCGGCTACTTCAGATACTATTGATTCACTTATGAAGTTGGATCTAGCACCTGAAATCGAAGTTGAAATCAGATCAATGGACAAGTAGGAGTAGAGAATGGAATTTATCGTAGAAAAAATTGGTATGAGCAGAACTGTTGAAGTACCAAGTGTTCCAGTTACACTTCTAAAAGTCGTTGAGGCGAAAGTTTGTGAAGTGAGAGAAGACGGGAAAGCACTTGTTGCTTATAACTCAAGCAAAAAACTAAATAAGAGTATTGAAGGTCAGCAGACTAAATTTGGTGTCTCTAAAGAGTTTAACAAATTTATGACTATCGAAGTAGCTGAAGGTACTGAGGCGGGTGACTTGAATCCAGCAGCATTGGCTGAAGCAACATTGGTAAAAACATCTTTAAACACTAAAGGTAGAGGATTCCAAGGTGGTATGAAGCGTCACGGATTCTCTGGTGGACCTGGTTCACACGGACATAGATTTGGTAGAAGAATCGGTTCAATTGGTAATGCTGAGTGGCCAGGGCGTGTCCAAAAAGGTAAAAAGATGCCTGGACAGTATGGTAACACACAAGTCACTGTGAAAAATGATGTTATCTCATTTGACACAGAGAATGGAATTTTAGTATTAAAAGGTTCAATCCCAGGAGCAAATGGTTCACGCGGATTGGTTAGGATAGTTAAATAATGAGTACAACAGTAATTAAAACAAGTGATTTGCCACAAGCGTTTTTGGAAGTACACCCACATAATCTCTACCTCTACTGTAAAGCATATGCAGCAGGGCTTAGAGCCAATACAGCACAGACTAAAAATAGATCTGCTGTAAGTGGTGGTGGTAAGAAGCCATGGGCACAAAAAGGTGGCGGTCGTGCGAGAGCCGGTTCTACTAGATCTCCTATTTTTGTAGGTGGTGGTGTTGCATTTGGACCAAGTACCAACAAAAACTATAACCAAAAAGTCAACAAAAAGCAGAAGAGACTTGCCTTGATGCATGCAATTGCTGAGATGGCTGCCAATGAGAAACTATTTGTTGTTGATAGTATCGCTATTGAGTCAGGTAAGACAAAAGATGCATTGGCATTTGTAAATGGTCTTGAGCAGAGAGATGTATTGGTCGTAAAAGAGATGATAGATGACAAGACTTTCTTGGCATTTAGAAATCTTCAAAACGCATATCTTATTGAAGCAAATGAGCTTAACGCTTACCTTGCTGCTGCTTATCACTCTATAGTGATTGAAAAAGCAGTATTTGATAAATTGACAAAAGAGGCTTAAGATGGCAGATATTACAGATATTAAAGCAATTATGTACACAGAGAAGAGTATTGATCTTCAAGAGCATGGTGTTATCGTAGTGCAAACAAGTCCTAGAATGACTAAGAATGGTCTTAAAGAAGTATTTAAAGAGTTCTTCGGGATCAATCCACTTAAAGTAAACTCTATGAGAGTGAACGGTAAAGTGAAGAGATTTAAAGGTATCGAAGGGAAAAGACCAGATCTTAAAAAGTTCTATGTCACACTTCCAGAAGATGCAAAAATCGAAAGTTTAGCGGTATAAGGAGTAGAAAATGGCAATGAAATCATATAGACCGATAACTCCGGCGCGTCGTTGGATGACAAACCTTGATAGTAAAGATATTACCTCTAAACCAACTGTAAGAGCTCTACTTAAAAATCTTCCAAGATCAGCAGGTAGAAACTCAAATGGTAGAATCACTTCTCGTCACAGAGAGGCAGGGGCTAAGAAACTCTACAGAATCATCGACTTTAAACGAAATAAATTTAATGTTGAAGGTACAGTAGCAACAATCGAGTATGACCCATATAGAAACTGTAGAATCTGTTTGGTTAAGTATACAGATGGTGATAGAAGATATGTACTTCAACCAAAAGGGTTGACAGTAGGTACTAAGATTATGTCAGCAGAGTCAGGACTTGATATCAAGACTGGTAACGCAATGAAACTTAAAGCTATTCCTATTGGTACATTGGTACACAATATCGAAATGAGCCCAGGTCATGGTGGTCAGATGGCTCGTTCTGCGGGTGCATATGCTCAAATCATGGGTAGAGATGGTAAGTATGTTTCACTTAGACTTCCATCAGGTGAGATGAGATATGTTCTTGGTGAGTGTCTCGCAACTATCGGTACTATCGGTAATGAAGAGATCGCTAACGAAGTGGTTGGTAAAGCGGGTAGAAGTAGACATAGAGGTATCAGACCTCAGACTCGTGGTTCTGCGATGAACCCAATCGATCACCCACACGGTGGTGGTGAAGGTAAGACAAACTCTGGTAGACATCCAGTATCTCCATGGGGTACTCCAGCTAAAGGGTTTAAAACGCGTAGAAAACAAGCAAGTGATAAGTTAATTATCTCTAGAAAGAAAAAGAAATAAGGGGCTAAGATATGGCAAGATCGACAAAAAAAGGTCCATTTATCGATGGTCACCTCATGAAAAAAGTGCTTAAAGCAAAAGAAGAGGGTTCTAAAAAACCTATTAAAACTTGGTCAAGAAGATCTGTGATTTTCCCTGAGTTTATTGGTTTGACTATCAATGTACATAATGGACGACAGTTTATCCCTGTATTTATTACAGAGAACCATGTAGGATACAAGTTGGGTGAATTTTCACCAACAAGAACATTTAAGGGCCATAAAGGTTCTGTTCAGAAGAAGGTAGGTTAATATGAGTAGAGCACTATTGAAATTTGTAAGAGTTTCTCCTACTAAAGCAAGACTTATTGCAAGAGAAGTACAAGGGATGAACGCAGAGCTCGCATTGGCTTCGCTTGAGTTTATGCCTAACAAAGCAGCAGGAATCATCTCAAAAGTTATCGCATCTGCGGTAGCAAACGGTGATTATGAACCTGAAGAGGTAACAATTACTTCTTGTAGAGTTGATAAAGCAGCTGTAATGAAGAGATGGAGACCAAGAGCTAGAGGTACAGCATCTAAAATTATCAAACCAACAGCACATATCTTGGTAGAAGTTGGCATAGTTAAAAACACTGAGGAGAACGCATAATATGGGTCAAAAAGTAAATCCTATAGGTCTTAGACTTGGTATCAACAGAAACTGGGAATCAAGATGGTTCCCAGCTAAAAGTAGAACAGCTGATTTTATCGCTGAAGATTACAAAATCAGAAAGTTTCTTAAAAAAGAGCTTTTCTATGCAGGTGTCTCTAACATCATCATCGAAAGAACTGTTAAGAAGCTAAGAATCAATATCGTAACAGCAAGACCTGGTATCATTATCGGGAAAAAAGGTGCGGATATTGAGAAGTTGAAAGCGACACTTATTAAAATGCTTGGTAAAGATGTCTCTATCAATATCAAAGAAGAGAAGCGTCCTCAAGCATCAGGTCAATTGGCTGCTGAGAATGTTGCGACTCAACTAGAGAGAAGAGTTGCCTTTAGAAGAGCGATGAAAAAAGTGATTCAAGGTGCATTGAAATCAGGTGCAAAAGGGATCAAAATCTCTGTATCTGGTAGACTTGGTGGTGCTGAAATGGCAAGAACTGAGTGGTATCTTGAGGGTAGAGTACCTCTTCATACACTAAGAGCAAAAATCGATTATGGTTTTGCTGAAGCACATACTACTTATGGAATCATTGGTATTAAAGTATGGATCTTCAAAGGTGAAGTACTCGCTAAAGGGATTCAAGCAGAGCCAAAAGAAGAGAAAAAAGGTGGGCGTAGACCATCTAAAAGAAGAGGTGAATAGTTATGTTGATGCCTAAAAGAACGAAGTGGAGAAAGCAGATGAAAGGCCGTAATCGCGGTAAATCTTTCAGAGGCAACAAAATTGAGTTTGGTGATATTGCAATCAAAGCTGTAGAGGCTGGTAGAATTGACTCTAGACAGATTGAAGCAGCGCGTATTACAATGACAAGAAAAATCAACAGAACAGGTAAAACTTGGATTAGAGTTTTCCCTGATAAGCCTTTGACTGCTAAACCATTGGAAACAAGAATGGGTAAAGGTAAAGGTGCGGTTGATAGATGGGTAATGAATATCAAGCCAGGTAGAATTATCTTTGAGATGGCAGGTGTAAATGAAGAGCTTGCAAGAGAAGCATTGACACTCGCAATTCATAAGATGCCATTTAAGTGTAAAATCATCGCTTTAAAGGATACAAATGAACTATATTGATTTGAAAGAGAAAACTGAAGCAGATCTTCTAGAGATGCTCAAAGAGAAAAAACTCGAGTTGTTTACACTTAAAGCAAAGCAGAAAACTATGCAGCTTACAAACACTACTGAGTTGAGAGTAGCGAAAAAAGATATCGCAAGAATCCAGACAGCATTGACTGCTGCTAGATCGAAGTAAGGGATTATTTATGCCAAAAAGACAAATAACAGGTAGTGTGATTAAAAAAGCGGGTGATAAAACAGCCACTGTCTTGGTTGAGAGAAGAGTTCTCCACCCAAGATATCACAAAACAGTAAAAAGATTTAAGAAATACCTTATCCATGATGAGAAAAATGACATTAATGTTGGAGATACAGTGACTGCTATTGAGTGTAGACCACTTTCAAAAACAAAAAGTTTCAGACTTCTTGAAATCGTGAAAAGAGGAGAAGTGTAATGATCCAAGGTTTTACTAGATTAAATGTAGCAGATAACTCTGGTGCAAAAGAGATTATGTGTATCAAAGTTCTTGGTGGTTCTAAGAGAAGATATGCATCTGTAGGTGATGTGATCGTTGCTTCTGTAAAGAAAGCACTTCCAACAGGAAAAATTAAAAAAGGTAAGGTTGTTAAAGCCGTTGTCGTAAGAACAAAAAAAGAGATCCAGAGAGAAAATGGTTCACTTATCCGTTTTGATGACAATGCAGCAGTTATTATCGATGATAAAAAAGAGCCTATTGGTACGCGTATTTTTGGTCCTGTAAGTCGTGAGGCTAGATATGCAGGGTTTATGAAGATTGTATCACTTGCTCCGGAGGTATGGTAGTATGGCAAAAACATTCAAAATCAAAAAAGGTGATCAAGTAATGGTTATCGCTGGTGATGACAAAGGTAAAACTGGAGAGGTTCTTCAAGTTCTTACTAAAAAAGATGCTGTGATCGTTTCGGGTTGTAAGATGGCTAAAAAAGCTGTTAAACCAAGCGAGCAGAACAAAGAGGGTGGATTTGACAACAAAGAGATGCCTATCCATATCTCAAATGTAAAAAAAGTAGAGGCATAATCTTATGAGTAGAATGAAGCAAAAGTACAATGACATCGTTCCTGCACTAAGAGAAGAGTGTGGGATTACTAACCCGATGCAGACTCCTAAGCTTGAAAAAATAGTGATCTCCGTAGGTGCTGGTGAAGAGGGTAAGGATAATAAACTTATCGCAAATATGGCAGATACTATTTCACTAATTGCAGGACAAAAAGCAGTTATCGTCAACGCTAAAAAATCTGTTGCTGGATTTAAGGCAAGAGAGGGTGCACCAACAGGAATTAGAGTGACACTTAGAGGGGACAATATGTATAACTTCTTTGATAAACTTGTCTCTATCTCTCTTCCTAGAGTAAAAGACTTTAGAGGTACACCAAGAAAAGGTTTTGATGGTAGAGGTAACTATAACTTCGGTCTTCAAGAGCAGTTGATGTTTCCAGAAGTTGAGTTTGATAAAGTGATTAAGACACATGGTATGAATATTACAATCGTAACCAGTACTGAATCAGATAAAGAAGGTTTCGCGCTTTTAGAAAAGCTTGGTATGCCTTTTGCTAAAGGGAGAAACTAATGGCTAAGAAATCAATGATAGCTAAGCAGAAGAGAAAAGCAAAATTCTCTACGCAAGCATATACAAGATGTAACATTTGTGGTAGACCTCACTCAGTATACAGAGACTTTGGTCTTTGTCGTGTGTGTTTAAGAAAAATGGCCAATGAAGGTCTTATTCCTGGTATGCGTAAAGCAAGCTGGTAAGGAGAAGAAAAAGATGATGACAGATATAATGGCAGATTCTCTGACTCGTATCAGAAATGCTGCACAAAGAAGACTAGATGTTACAACACTTCTTCACTCAAAGATGATTGAGGCAACGGTGTCTATTTTGGTAGACAAAGGGTACCTTGAGAGTTTCAAAGTGAAAGAAGATGGAAACAAAAAGACAATTAAAGTGGTTCTTAAATATGACGAAAATGAAAAAAGCGTGATTAATGAACTTAAAAAGATCTCTAAGCCTGGTCGTCGTGTACACCAAGGTAAAGATGATATTAGAACATTTAAAAACGGATATGGTACTTTGGTAGTTTCAACTAGCCAAGGTGTTCTTGCTAATGATGAAGCGTTTAAGCGTGGAATTGGTGGCGAAGTAATCTGTAGTATTTGGTAAGGAGAGAAGATGTCAAGAGTAGGAAAAAGACCCGTAACGGTAGCAAGTGGTATTGAGGTATCACTTGACGGTACATGTCTCGTGGCTAAGAAGGGCAATCTTGAAAAAAGACTTGAGACTCATGGACGAGTTGAGATTAGCATCGATGGTTCAGAAGTCACTTTCGCTAGAGTAGGTGAAGAGAAGCAAGATGCAGCATACTGGGGTACTTATAGAGCACTCTTTAACAACATTATTATTGGTCTTGATAAAGGGTATGAAAAATCTCTTGAGATCAATGGTGTTGGGTATAGAGCTGCCGTTGAAGGTAAAATGTTGAACCTTCAGCTTGGTCACTCTCACCCAATTCAGTTTGCTATCCCTGATGAGCTTGAAATCACTGTAACTAAAAACATCGTAACCGTTAAAGGTACAGATAAGCAAGCCGTAGGTCAAGCAGCTGCAGAGATTAGAGAATTCAGACCACCAGAGCCATACAAAGGTAAAGGTGTGAAGTATACCGATGAAGTGATCATCAGAAAAGCTGGTAAAGCAGCTGGTAAGTAAGGGGCAGTAGATGTTAAAAAGTATTCAAAAAAGAAAAAATAAACTTCGTGCTCAGAGAAAAGCGAGAGTAAGAGGTAAGATCTTTGGAACTGACACACTTCCAAGATTAACAATATTTAAGTCAAACAAACACTTCTATGCTCAAGCGATTGATGATAATACGGGTACAACACTTGCATCCGTTGATGGTAGAAAGCTTGGACTCAAATCAAACAGAGAAGATGTCAAAAAAGTAGCTGTCGAAATGGCGAAAAATCTTGCTTCTAAAAACATTGAAAATGTTGTTTTCGACAGAAATGGTTACCTTTACCACGGTGTTGTTGCATCATTTGCTGATGCGCTTAGAGAAGCCGGAATTAAGTTTTAAGGAAGCATGATGGAAGAAATAGAAAAAGAGTTTGAAGAGGTAATCGTTAATATCGGTCGTGTTGTTAAGGTTGTCAAGGGTGGTAGAAGATTTAGATTTACTGCATTGGTTGTCATCGGTAACAAAAACGGTACAGTTGGATACGGATTTGGTAAAGCCAAAGAGGTACCTGATGCGATTAAGAAAGCCGTAGATGATGCACACAAAAACCTTGTAACTATCAACATCAAAGGGACAACAATTGCACATGACATTGAACACAAATTCAATGCAAGTAGAATTGTACTTAGACCTGCATCAGAAGGTACAGGGGTAATCGCTGGTGGTGCTGCTAGACCAGTACTTGAGCTTGCTGGAATCCAAGATGTTCTTAGTAAATCAATTGGTTCTAACAACCCAAATAACCTAGTAAGAGCAACAATCCAAGCACTTACTAGAATCAAAGCGTAAGGGGGTAAGTATGGGTTTACATAATTTACAACCTGCTCCAGGATCCACTCGTAATAGAAAAAGAGTCGGTCGTGGTCAAGGTTCAGGTACAGGTAAAACAGCTGGACGCGGTAACAAAGGTCAAAAATCTAGAACAGGTTACAGCAGAAAAAGAGGTTTTGAGGGTGGACAGATGCCACTCCAAAAAAGACTTCCTAAGATTGGTTTCACCTCTAGAGTAGAGAAGCCATATGTAATCAATGTTGAAAAGATTAAAGTGGTTGCAGCACTTGAAGAGATCACACTTGAGTCAATCAAGTCTGTTCATAAGCTTGCTAAAACTGTAACGAGAGTAAAGTTGATTGGTGCTTCTGCAAGAGAGCTTGCTGCTAAGATCAAAGACGACGCTGTTACAACAAGCGGAAAATAATCATGGGTAACGCTTTAACTCAAAAAATCCTTATTACTTTAGGATTTCTATTTGCGTATAGAGTTTTAGCCTATGTTCCTACGCCGGGTGTTGATCTCGATGTTATCAAAGGGCTCTTTGATAGCCCCGGTGGTATCACAGGTATGGCAAATATGTTCTCTGGTGGTGCCGTTGAGCGTATGAGTATCATCTCCTTAGGTATTATGCCTTATATTACTGCTTCCATTGTCATGGAACTTCTTGCTGCGACATTCCCCACACTCGGACAGATGAAAAAAGAGCGTGATGGTATGCAGAAGTATATGCAAATTATCCGTTATTTCACCATCTTTATTACTATTGTTCAAGCGATTGGTGTCTCTATGGGACTTCAGAGTATGACAGGTAGTGCAGGACAGAGTGCCGTGATGATTGACCCTGTAGAGTTTACGATTTTGACAACATTCTCTATGTTGACAGGAACTATGTTATTGATGTGGATTGGTGAACAGATTACACAAAAAGGTATCGGTAATGGTATCTCTTTGATTATCTTTGCAGGTATTGTTTCTGGACTCCCCTCGGCAATTAGTAATACGGTTAGAGCCGTCAATGCAGGAGAGATGAACTTCTTGGTTATCCTTGGTATCTTAGCTATTATGCTGATTACTATCTTGGCGATTATCTATGTTGAATTAGGTGAGAGACGGGTTCCTATCTCCTACTCAAGAAAGACAATCATGCAAAATCAGACAAAAAGAGTGATGAACTATATTCCTGTAAAAGTCAACCTTTCAGGCGTTATTCCTCCGATCTTTGCTTCTGCTATTTTGATGTTCCCTTTGACCATGCTTCAATCAAGTAGTTCAGAGTTTGCAACAGCAATCGCAGATTCATTGGCACCGGGTGGTATCACTTTTAATGTAGTGACTTTCTTATTGATTATGTTCTTTGCATTCTTCTATGCCTCTATCGCATTTAATGCAAAAGATATTGCAGATAATCTCAAAAGACAAGGTGGATTTATCCCTGGGGTTAGACCTGGAGAGCATACCAAAGAGTTTTTAAATGAGGTTGCGAGTCGATTGACGGGTTCTGGCTCTGTCTATTTGGCTATTATCTCTACGATACCGTTTATGTTGATTTCAGGAATGGGGGCGAGCTTCTATTTTGGAGGTGTTGCGGTCTTGATTATTGTACAAGTTGCACTTGATACGATGAGAAAAATCGAAGCACAACGAACTATGAGTCAATATGATACACTGGGTAATGTAGGTCTCTAATGGCTATTACATTACGAAAACCTGATGAGATCGCTAAGCTTAAACGAGCTGGCGAGATCGTTGGAAATACACTTCAATATCTTCAAAACACCATCAAATCAGGCATGACACTTAAAGAGATCGATCAGCTAGGAGAAGCTTATATTCGTGAACAAGGAGCTGTCCCATCATTTTTGGGACTCTATGGCTTCAGAGGTTCGGTATGTACTTCTCTCAATGAGGTCTGTATCCATGGTGTCCCCACTGAGACTATCATCAAAGAGGGGGATATCTTAGGGTTGGATATCGGTACCAAGCTTGATGGATACTATGGTGATGCTGCTATTACAATGGCTATTGGTACGATTAGTGCAGAAGATGAAGCCTTGATCGCATGCTCTAGGGATGCCCTCTATCATACGATTGAGCAGATTCGTCCAGGTATGCGTTTTAAGGAGTTGACACAACTTCTTGAAGAGTTTATTACCAGTAGAGGATTTATTCCACTTCGAGACTATTGTGGGCATGGGATTGGTACCAAGCCACATGATGAACCCAATATTCCAAACTACCTTGAGGGTAAGCCCAATCAAGGCCCCAAGATTAAAAACGGTATGGTTTTTTGTCTTGAGCCTATGGTTTGTCAAAAGAGTGGAACGCCACTTTTATTGGAAGATAAGTGGTCGGTATTGAGTGAAGATGGATTACGAACAAGTCACTATGAACACCAGATCGCTGTAGTCGATGGGAAAGCAGTCATATTGACTGAAGCAACAATATAGTAAAAGGAAAATTCATGGCAAAAGATGATGTCATTGAGATTGATGGTAAAGTAGTTGAGGCGTTGCCAAATGCAACATTTAGAGTAGAGCTAGAGAACAAGCATATTGTCCTCTGTCATATCGCAGGAAAGATGCGTATGCACTATATCAAAATCCTACCAGGAGATAAGGTTAAAGTTGAGCTTACCCCCTATAGTCTTGATAAAGGGCGTATTACTTTTAGATACAAATAGTAGAGAGGGATGTATGGTATCATACATCCTCTTCTCCTCACCCCTTCTTCCACCACCCCATCTCACTTACCATATAAGAAAATCTTAATAACTATTTGGGTATAATCCTTCTCCCTAATACATTAGGCTTTTAGGAAACTGCGTGAAGAATCTTTGATTAAGTGGCACTGATTAATCAAGGATTGGATTATGCTACATCGATAATCCACGCAACAAATGAGTGTGTATCGTCTATAGAAAAGCACTCTAGGTGCAAAAATATCGTAGGAGTTAACCCATGAAGGTTAGACCATCAGTTAAAAAAATGTGTGAAGATTGTAAAGTAATCAAACGCAAAGGTATCGTACGCGTGATTTGTAAAAATCCAAAACATAAACAGAGACAAGGATAAACATGGCACGTATTGCAGGTGTTGATTTACCACAGAAGAAGAGAATGGAGTATGCACTTACTTACATTTTTGGTATTGGTTTGACTACATCAAGACAAATTCTTGATAGAACAGGTGTTGACTACAACACAAGAGTTTATGAACTAACAGATGCACAAGCAGCAACAATCCGTAATGACATTCAAGAGAATGTTATGGTTGAAGGGGATCTTAGAAAAAAAGTAACCCTAGATATCAAAGCACTTATGGATTTGGGTTCATATAGAGGTCTTAGACACAGAAGAGGGTTACCTTGTCGTGGACAAAAAACAAAGACAAATGCGCGTACTAGAAAAGGTAAGCGTAAAACTGTCGGTGCAGCGTAAGGAGTAGCAAAGTATGGCTAAGAAAAAAGCAAAAAAAAGTATTGCAAAGGGTATTGTCTATGTGGCAGCCACCTTTAACAACACGGTGATCACTGTAACTGATGAGATGGGAAATGTTATCGCTTGGAGTAGTGCTGGAGCATTAGGATTTAAAGGTTCTAAGAAGTCAACACCATTTGCTGCGACAGAAGCTGTTGCAGATGCAATGACTAAAGCGATGGAGAATGGTATCAAAGAGGTAGGGATCAAAGTTCAAGGTCCTGGTTCTGGTAGAGATACAGCAGTAAAAGCGATTGGTGCAACAGAAGGTATCCGTGTAAGTTTCTTGAAAGATATTACACCACTTCCTCATAATGGTTGTAGACCACCGAAAAAGCGTAGAGTATAAGGATAAGAAATGGCAAGATATAGAGGTCCAGTAGAGAGACTAGAAAGAAGACTTGGCGTTGATTTGGGGTTAAAAGGTGAGAGAAGACTTGCTGGTAAATCTGCATTAGAGAAGAGACCATATGCTCCAGGGCAACACGGTCAAAGAAGAACAAAGATCTCTGAGTATGGTCTTCAACTTCAAGAGAAGCAAAAAGCTAAATTTATGTATGGTGTATCTGAAAAACAATTTAGAGCACTCTTTAAAGAAGCAAACAGAAAAGATGGGAATACAGGGGCAATCCTTATTCAACTTCTTGAGCAAAGACTTGACAATGTTGTCTATAGAATGGGTTTTGCAACAACAAGAGCATCCGCTAGACAGTTTGTAAATCACGGACATGTATTAGTTGATGGTAAAAGAGTAGATATCCCTTCATTTAGAGTTAAAGCAGGTCAAAAGATTGAGATTAGAGAGAAGAGTAAAGGCAACCCTCAAATCCTTAGAGCTATGGAACTTACAAACCAAACTGGTATGGTAGAGTGGGTTGATATGGACAAAGAGAAACTCTTTGGACTTTTCACTAGAATCCCAGAGAGAGAAGAGATTTCAATCCCAGTTGAAGAGCGTCTAATCGTCGAACTTTACTCTAAATAATCTTAGTAAAGGCTAGTTAATGAGAAAAATTAAAGTTGCACCATTTATGCCAACAGAGGTAGGAGTCAACGAGATCAGTGCAAACCGTGCTGAGATTGTTGCTTATCCTTTCGAGAGTGGCTATGCTGTTACACTTGCACACCCCCTTAGAAGACTCATTTTGGGTTCTTCTATCGGGTATGCACCTATTTCTGTCAAGATTGAAGGTGCTGCACACGAGTTTGACAACATTAGAGGTATGCACGAAGATGTTGCTGTATTTATTATCAATCTTAAAAATATTCGTTTTAAAATTAAAGACGAGGGCGATAAGATAGAGCTAAAATATAGTTTTTCTGGACACAAAGAGGTTACAGCACAAGATCTTAACAATGACTTGATTGAAGTTGTCAATGGCGATCTTCCTTTGGCAACACTCAATGAAGATGCTGAATTAAACTTTACGGTCGTTATCTCAAAAGGGATCGGGTATGTGCCGAGTGAAGACCTTAGAGATGAAGTCGCACCTGATAGTATTGCATTGGATGCTTTCTTTACCCCTGTAAGAAAAGCAAACTATAAGATTGAGCCAGTCCTTGTTGAAGATAACCCGAACTTTGAGAAGATTACCTTTGATATCGAAACCGATGCACAGATTGGTCCAGTTGAAGCATTTACTAATGCACTGGAAGTAATGAATAAGCAACTCTCTGTCTTTAATGGTGTACTTGATGTTAATATCTCAGCAACGCCAGTCAAACGAAGCAGTGATGATAGCGAACTCAAACCTTTCTTGCAAAGCGTAGATAATCTTGGATTGAGTGCAAGATCATTCAACTCACTAGATCGTGCAGGTATTAAGTTTCTTGGTGAGCTAGTACTTATGAGTGAAAATGAGATAAAAGATATCAAAAACCTTGGTAAGAAGTCACTAGATGAGATTAGTGAGTGTCTTGTTGAGAATGGGTTTGATTCTGATTTTGAACTTTCAGATGTTACAAGAGCAAATCTTGTGAAAAAAATAGAACAATTAAAACAATAAAGGATTCTTATGAGACATAAGCATGGTTATCGTAGACTAAATAGAACCTCTTCTCATAGAGCAGCATTGTTGAAAAACCTTTCTATCGCTTTGACTAAAGAGGGTAGAATCGAGACAACATTGCCAAAAGCAAAAGAGCTTAGAAGTTACTATGAAAAGCTTATCACGAAAGCATCAACAGGTGACTTCAATGCACACAGAGCAATCTTTGCAATGATTCAAGACAAAGCAGTTACAAATAAAATTGTAACAGAGATTGCACCACAGTATGCAGAGCGAAAGGGTGGTTACACAAGAATCATCAAAACGCGTATGCGAAGAGGTGATGCAGCACCTATGGCGATTATCGAACTCGTATAGTCCCCTATCCGTTGTACCCCGCAACCTTAAGCCTCATGGCTTAAGGTTCACTACTCCCCCTATAAACTTCCCTAAAATTCCCTAAAGATATTGACAAAGTAGTCCTTTTAGTGTATAACACTATTCGCATAGTGTGAGTAATATATACAAAGGAGTATCGAGTGATTCCATTTACTGATGAAGAGTTAATGCCTGCTGTAGAGGGTGTGATTGAGAAAGTACGACCATCGATTAAACTAGATGGTGGAGATATTGAGTTGATTGCTGTTAAAAATGGTATTGTCTATGTTCAGCTACAAGGTGCCTGTGTCGGGTGTGGAAGTGCGGGTACGACGATCAAGTTTGGTGTTGAGCGTCAGATCAAGACTCTTATTCATCCTGATATCACGGTGATGAGTGTTCCACATGGTTGGGAAAATAGACTGGATGAACTCGGTTAAGATGAGTAGAGTGAGTCCAGAGATACGCCTTCAAAGGGCAGAGGGTGCCTTTTTGAAGGGTGACTATAGCTACGCACTACGGAGCTATGGGTTGATTCTCAAAGATTATCCCTCTTTGGATGAAGCGAGAATAGGGGTCTACCTAAGTGACTTAGGTGTAGAGAGTGAAGCAGAAGCCCAAGCCCTCTTTGATTACTATCAGGTCATTAAACGAGAGAAGAAAAATGCTGTGGAGATTATTGATAATCTTATTACCTCATTAGATACCACCAAACATCAAATCGAGGAGCTCCTTAGCCACCCCGTACAAGAGCAGGTGGAGTATGGAGATGGTATTCGTTATAGTGACTTTTTAGCATTGGTTGAGAGTCGAGGAAGCTTCAAGCAGACTTTTGAAGATATTATGTTCTCAACTAAAGTGATTATTACGGAGAAAGATGAGTTTATCGACTTTGTCAAACAGCTCACCAAAGAAGGATTTAATGAGATGGCATTAGGATATTTAGATGGTATGGCAAAACACTTTGGAAATGATCAAGATGTCTTGGCACTCTATAGTCTTGTGGAGGATACAGAGTAGTGAAAGTACCATTCAATCTTAAGGGGTATCAGGCGATTACAGATGATACCATGCTCTTAGAGCCTGAGACCCTGTTTCTCAAGACAGCACAAAATCGTCACTACTACGAGGCGTTAGCCTCCACCCCTCCTGCGATTACCCCTCAAGAGCTTATCGCATTATGGGGCTTGGAGTCTCTACGCGTAGTGGGTGTGACAGGTACCAATGGCAAGACAACGGTCACCGCAGCGATCTACTCCTTTTTACTTGATCTAGGTGAGAAACCCGCACTACAAGGGACACGAGGACTCTTTGCTCATGAGCAGCGACTAGAGTCAAAACATATGACTACCCCCTCTATCCTTGAGACTTTGTATAATATGAAGCAGACCCATGCCCTTGGGTGTAACTACTTTATTATGGAGGTGAGTTCTCATGCGATCGACCAAGAGCGTATTGAGGGGATCACTTTTGCACTCAAAGTCCATACCAATGTTACGAGTGATCACCTAGATTACCATAAGACACTTGAGGAGTATCGACGCGTCAAGAGTCGTTTCTTTGCGGATGAGACCCCTAAACTACTCAACAAAGATGATCTGAAGCATATCACCTACAACCCCATTGGTGCACAGAGCTATGGGGTAGATGAACCTGCCACTTTCAAAGTACAAGCATTTTCACTACTCAATGGGATCACTGCAGGGATCAAGTATATGCACAAAGAGGAGGCACTTTTTGCCTCTCCTATGGTGGGACTCTTTAACCTCTTCAACCTTATGGCTGCTGTGGGTTCTGTCGTGATGCTTACAGGACGCAGTCTCCAAGAGGTGTGTGATGTGGTAGGTTACTTTGCAGGTGTCTCAGGACGCATGGAGGTGGTGAGTCGTAACCCCTTGGTGATTGTAGATTTTGCGCATACTGCTGATGGTATGGTGCAGGTGCTTGACTCGATCAAAGAGAGAGATATCTCCGTAGTCTTTGGTGCAGGCGGTAATCGTGACCGTGCCAAACGCCCCCGTATGGGTGCGGTCGCAGGGAAGTTTGCCAAAAAGATCTATGTCACCAGTGACAATCCTCGTGATGAAGTTCCTGAGATGATACTCGAAGAGATTTTGGTAGGATTACGAGGAAAAGATCATGTCACCGCCACCCCTGATAGACGCTTAGCCATCAAGATGGCACTTGAAGCACTCGAACCCAATGATGCCCTGTTGATTTTAGGTAAAGGGGATGAGGAGTATCAAGAGATCAAGGGGGTAAAACACCCCTTTGATGATCGTGAAGTGGTACGAGAATTTCTTGCACAATCGCATGCAGACGCGTAAAAAGATAGCCATACTCTTTAGTGGTACGGGGAGTAACTTTGCTCATATCGTAGCGCATCTTCACCAGCAGAGTGTAGATGTCGTTGTGGCACTGACGAACAATCCAGATGCCAAAGGGATTGAAGTAGCACACGCTGCGGCTATCCCTTTAGAGATTGTCGATAGCAAAGGGTATAGCAGTCGTGAGGCGTTTGATCGTGTGGTGGTAGAGCGTCTTGAGGGGTATGGAGCAGATCTGACGATTTTGGCAGGCTTTATGCGTATCCTCACGCCACACTTCACCTCACAGATCAAAAGTATCAATCTCCACCCCTCACTACTCCCACGACACAAAGGGTTACATGCGATTGAACGAAGCTATGCAGATTCCCATCCCGAGGGGGGTGTCTCTGTCCACTGGGTCACCTCGGAACTTGATGGGGGTGAGGTAATTTTACAAAAATCCATCTCCAAAGAGGGGTTGAGTTTTGAACGCTATAATCAAACCATACGCACCATTGAGAAAGTCGCACTCCAAGAGGCGATTACACAGCTCTTAACCTAAAGTTTCGATGAGGTGTGTGAAGGGGTGGCACCTGGTAATCTTATTAGCAATTCTTATCTAAAACATTCTGTTTTTTCTCTTGAAAATCCCCTTTTTTCTGTTTCACATCGTTACACCCCTCCAAAGTATCTTTTAAAGCATTTCGAGTCAAAATTAGTTTAATCATCTTTCAGATAGTATGAAGTTGATATTCTAAGAATAGTCTCGTCGTTGTACGAGAATTAAACAGGTAAGGGATTAACATGACTCATGTAATAACAGATCATCCATATTTTGGTGTGTTTGTTCTATTTGCTTTGACTGGTGTAGCGTTTCCCGCTACGCTATTTTTAGCAAGGCTAGTTAGCCGAAAGATGGCTAAACTTGACACAGAAAAGCTTAAGCTTAGTATCTACGAGTGTGGTCCAGAGGTAACAAAACAGCCAAACACCATCTCCGTACAGTTCTACTTGATAGCACTTCTGTTTATTCTATTTGATGTAGAGATCATCTTTATGTTCCCATGGGCAATCGACTTTAAGTTGTTGGGTTGGTTTGGTTTTACTGAGATGATACTATTTATTTTACTACTTGCGATTGGTTTCGTATATGCATGGAAGAAAGGAGCACTTGAATGGCACAGCATCAAGTAAATTACGCCAGTGCGGCAGGATTACCGATAGCACTTACATCGGTCGACAAACTCGTAAACTGGGGGCGGTCAAACTCACTCTGGCCACTCACTTATGGTCTCGCATGTTGTGCGATTGAGATGATGGCATCGGGAGCATCGCGTTATGACTTCGATAGAATGGGGACAATCTTTAGAGCCTCTCCAAGACAAGCCGATGTGATGATTTTGGCAGGGACACTCTCCAAAAAACACTCTGAGTTTGCACGCAGACTCTATGATCAGATGACTGAGCCAAAGTGGGTCATCTCTATGGGGTCTTGTGCCAATACAGGAGGGATGTTTAACACCTACGCAACGGTCCAAGGGGTTGATCGTATTATCCCTGTAGATATCTATCTTCCAGGGTGTGCTCCACGCCCAGAGACACTTCAGTACGCGATGATGATGCTTCAAAAGAAGATTAGAAGAGAGTCTGCCAATATGAACAACAACACAAAACAGAACCTAAGGTTAGTGTAATGAGAAAATATACACCAAAAGATAATGTACAAAAACACTCTTACTATACAGATAGATTTTGGGTTGCTCCACGCGTACCAAGAGAGGCGGTAGCAGAGGGGAGTCACTTCGCTTCGGTAGTAGAGGCTATAGGTACCCAAGCAAAAGAGTGCTATATCGAAGTGGGACAACTCGTCCTTCAGATTGAGTCTACTGAAAACTTTGCAGTACTTCAAACACTCAAAGAGCAGTGTGGTTATACACAGTGTTCAGAGCAGAGTGCGGTGGACTACCTCGCACAAGATGGGGAGTTTGAACTCTTCTATCAACTCCTCAATATCACGGAAGCTAAGCGTGTGAGAGTGGTCTGTCGTATCAAAGAGGGTGAGGCGATTGAGAGTGTGGTACCACTCTTTAAGTCTGCCAACTTTGCAGAGCGTGAGATATTTGATATGTTTGGTATCAAGGTCAATAACCACCCCTTCCTCAAGCGTATTATTATGCCTGATGATTGGGAGGGACATCCACTACTCAAAACCTACCCTATGATAGGAGATGAGTTTGCCTCATGGTATGAGGTAGATAAGATCTTTGGTAAAGAGTATAGAGATGTCATTGGACCAGAAAATAGAGATCAGTCACGCATTGATAGATATGATACCAAGCGTTTCTCACGCGTAGGATATGAAGTACCATTTGGAGCCGATATCTCTGAAGGTGAAAAAGAGAACCCTATAGCGTATAGTGAAACCGTATTGGTAGACTATACTCAAGAGAGTGGCAAACAATTAGATGAGAGAAGGTAGGGACAACTATGCAACAACCAAATAAATTAACCCCATTTTTTGAAAACCTCAATTTTGAGCGTGAAGACAACACAATGGTTATCAACTTTGGTCCTCAGCACCCTTCAGCTCACGGACAGTTGAGATTGGTACTTGAGCTAGAGGGTGAACAGGTCGTCAAAGCCTATCCAGATATTGGATACCTTCACCGTGGTATCGAGAAGATGGCAGAGAATATGACCTACAATGAGTTCTTGCCTACAACCGATAGACTAGACTATATCGCCTCTACTTCAAATAACTACGCCTATGCGTTAGCAGTGGAGAAGCTTTTAGGTATTGAAGCACCACGACGCGCACAGGTGATTCGTACCATGCTCTTGGAGCTGAACCGTATCATCTCCCACCTCTTCTTTGTTGCGACCCATGCACTCGATGTTGGTGCGATGTCGGTCTTTCTCTATGCTTTCCGTGAGCGAGAGTTTGCGATGGACTTGATGGAGGACTACTGTGGTGCGAGATTGACACACTCTGCTGTGCGTATTGGTGGGGTGCCACTGGATCTCCCTACAGATTGGTTGACCAATGTCTTGACTTTCTGTGATAAGGTAGATTATGAGGTAGAGCATACCTATGGTGCCTTGCTCAACGAAAACCGTATCTGGAAGATGCGTCTTGAGGATGTAGGGGTTATCTCTGCTGAAGATGCTCTCTCTTGGGGCTGTAGTGGACCGATGATTAGAGGATCTGGTATCAAGTATGATATCCGAAAAGAGGAGCCATACGAACTCTACTCTGAGCTTGATTTTGATATCCCTATCAGTGAACGATGTGACTCTTATGGGCGATTTATGATCTATATGGAGGAGATGGTTCAATCGACTAAGATCATCAGACAACTCACACGCATGTATAAAGATACTGAGCCACAGTTGATGGCACACGCACCACAGTATATCTCCGCACCCAAAGAGGAGATTATGACGCAAAACTATGCGTTGATGCAACACTTTGTACTTGTTACACAAGGGATGAGACCTCCTAAAGGAGAAGTCTATGTCCCAACAGAGTCACCCAAAGGTGAGCTTGGGTTCTATATCAAGTCAGAGGGTGAGCCTTATGCGTATCGATTGAAGTGTAGAGCCCCTAGCTTCTTCCATACAGGACTCTTACAAGAGCTTCTTGTAGGAACCTATCTAGCAGATGTTGTTACGATTATTGGTACGACCAATATCGTATTTGGTGAAGTTGACCGTTAAGGAGAAGAGCAATGAAAAGATATGATTTAAGACATCTCAAAGATGATTTTTATGACAGAATGGTTGAACTTATCGAAAAGGGTCTTACTGTAGGCGAGGTAGGGATCTTCCTCTTTGAGGTGGGAGACTTCTCTGCGATTCAGAAGTCCGCAGATGTGGTGCGTGCTGCAGGACACGACTTGATGAACTCCTTGAAGTTCAATGAAGTGGACTGGACGATTGTCGTCAAAAAAGTCGATGAAGCGACACAGCAGGCACGCATAGCTAAGTTGGAAGCCGATAGAGTAGCTGCTCTTGAAGCAGAAGAGTTGAAGGCAAAAGAGGAAGCAGAAGCGAAGGCAAAAGCAGAGGCTAAAGCCAAAGAGGAAGCGGAACTCAAAGCCAAAGAAGAGGCAGAAGCTAAAGCAGAGGAGGAGGCAAAAGCTGCCGCCCTCAAAGCGGAAGAGGAAGCCAAAGCCAAAGAGGCAGAGCAAACAGCCAAAAAAGAGGTAGCAACGAAGCAGAGCGATAAAAAAGCACCTGCACGAAAAACCACTCCTAGAAAATCAAAGGCTAAATAATGTCAGGTATAGTATTCTCTACTTGGCGTGATGAGTTTATTGATAACCGCGGTAAACCTCTTGACGAGTTGAGTCAATCCACTTTTAAGTTACCTGAAACCTACCATGGCGATAGAGATGCCAAAGCCTTTATAGGGTGGGATGGTGTTGCGATTTTTGATGAAGATATCGATGCGGTAGAGTTGGCAAACAAGTATGCGGCACAGTATCAAGAGTACTCTGAGGCGTGTGGTCGGTGTACCCCTGGACGATGGGGTGGACGGATCCTCTATGATCTACTCGATAAGATTGCACGGGGGGCAGGTTCACATGATGATATCGCCCACCTCAAAGAGATCTCTAGTACGATGATGAACACCTCTAAGTGTGAGATCGGAAAGACCGTACCCAAGCCGATTTTGGATTTGATGGAGCACTATAAAGAGCAGTTTGACTACTGTATCGATGCACAAGTCCCCTCCAAGCACTACCAAGGAGATATCAACTATATCGCCAAGGTGACGGCTCCTTGTACCGATATGTGTCCCGCACATGTCGATATCCCTGCGTATATTGAGGGGGTACGAGATATGCTCTTTACCGACTCTCTTGCTGCGACACGCCAGACGATGCCATTGGCACACACCTGTGGGCGTGTCTGTCCACACCCGTGTGAAGATGCGTGTCGTCGTACCAACCTAGATGAACCGATCTCTATTATGGAGTTGAAGCGTCTAGGAGCAGACTATGAGACCGATCATGAACTTCCATGGCTTCACCCTGTAGAACCCAAACCCTTGCGTAATGATGGGAAGAAGGTAGCGATTATTGGTGCAGGACCTGCGGGACTTACGGCGGCGTACTACCTCGCACTTGAGGGGATCGCTTCTCATATCTTTGAGGAGCTTCCTGTCAATGGGGGTGAGGTTGCTGTTGGGGTACCTGAGTATCGTATGCCTATTGGCAAGTACCAAAAAGATATCGATTTGGTACTAGAGATGGAAGCGGTGAGTATCACCAACAACTGTCGTGTCGATGCAGCCAAACTCAAAGAGATTGAAGCGGAGTATGATGCGATCCTCCTTGGATTTGGAGCAAGACTTTCCAAGAAGGTGCGTGCAGCCAATGAGAACCCAAAAATGGGTGGATATTGGGGTGCGATTGATATGCTAGATAAGGTAAACCTCTGGCATAAGTATCAGATAGGATCTCCTGCCTCTAACGAACTCAAGGGTAAGACAGTCGTCTGTGTTGGGGGTGGATTTACCTCTATGGATGTGGTGCGTTGCTCTATTCGTGAGGGTGCCAAAAAGGTGATTATGCTCTACCGTCGTGATGAGAAGACGATTATTCGTAATACGACCTATGAAGAGTATCATGAAGCTGTCGAAGAGGGGGTTGAGTTTATCTTCCACTCCGCGATTGAAGAGATCTATGATGATGGGGAGCAGATTACCAAGCTCAAGGTCAATAAGTTTGAACTTGTCCCTGATCCTAATGGTGGGCGTGCACAACTGGTCAAGATTGAAGATGGGGATTTTGAGATAGCATGTGACTATCTTATCCCTGCGGTCTCTCAAGCACTCGATACACAGATCTTGCCAGAGGAGTGGAATATAGAGATGACCTCATGGAACTCTATCCTTACCAATGGTAAAGACTATATGACCTCCCGTGAGGGACTCTTTGCTGCGGGTGATTGTGAGTATGGACCCATGACGATTGTCAATGCGGTAGGACAGGCACGAAGAGCAGCTTCGGTGATTAGCCGTTATATCTATGATGGTAAGTGTACTCTGCTAGATGATGAGATTATGGAAGATCACCTCAATCGTTTAAGAGTCTACGATAAAAAAGAGAAGATTACGGGTTGGATGCCTGGACTACCACGAGCAGAGAGTGAAAAGCTTGGGGTAGAGGAGCGGAAGACAAACAATAAAGAGGTCAACTTAGGCTTCACGGGAGAGGAAGCAATGAGCGAAGCAGAGCGATGCATGCGTTGTTACTATATCTCGATGGTAGCAGTATGATAGGTGGTATAAGATGAGTCAACACAATTCTATCAATAAAGGTAAAGCAATTACTGTAACAATTGATGGTCAGAAAATTCAAAGCACTTTTGGTAAGACTATTCTTGAGATTGCAAGAGAGCATGAGGTCTATATCCCTACCATGTGTTACCTCACCAAGGTACAGCCTATTGGGGCGTGCCGTATGTGTGTGGTAGAGGTCGAGGGTGTAGAGGGGATGATCCTTTCGTGTCAAGAGAAAGCAACTGATGGGGCAGTGATCCGTACCAACAACCAAGCACTTCATCAAGAGCGTCAAAATATCATGAAACTCTACAATGTCAACCACCCACTTGAGTGTGGGGTGTGTGACAAGAGTGGAGAGTGTGATCTTCAAAATAAGACAATGGAGTTTGGTGTAGCTGAGCAGGCATTTACTGCCCGTGATCAGCACCGTCCTATCGAAAACTGGGGATATGTCTCCTATGACCCCTCTTTGTGTATTATGTGTGAGAAGTGTGTACGCGTCTCCACTGAGATCACAGGAGATGAGGCACTCAAGGTGAAGTTTGGTGGGTATGGATCCACGATTGTCAACACCAAACCTGAGCAGAACTACGCCTCATTGGGTGAAGCTGCGGCGGTCTGTCCTGTTGGGGCATTGGTCGATACCAGCTTCAAATATACGACCAACGCATGGGAGCTAGAGAAGATACCGAGTGCTTGCCCTCACTGTGGTGGTGGATGTCAGATGACCTATGAGGTCAAAAACAACAAGATCTACCGTGTCACTAATGCCTATGAGTTTACCAATCTTTGTGGAGCGGGACGCTATGGATTTGACTATGCCAATGAAGGAGTCACCCAAGATAAAGAGGCGTTTAGCCACGCTATCGAGGCGTTCCAAACGGCAAAGAGTATCCACTTTAGTAGTCAAATCTCCAATGAAGAGGCGATGATACTTCAAACACTCAAGCAGACTAAGGGGTACCGTCTCATCTCTCATGAAGCACGAGCCTATCAGAAGTTTATGGACGCGTATAGTAGCGTAACAGGCAAGAGCCTCTATAGTGGAAGCTTAGAGGAGATTGCTCAGTCTCGTGTGATTATTGTGATGGGGAGTCGACTCAATGATGATGCTCCCTCGGTGAAGTACCATATCAATATGGCAAGTAAGTGGCATCGTGCAAGAGTTGCCTATATGCATCCGATTGAAGATCGAGAGCTTAGTGGGATTGTCACACAGTTTATCAAGTATGAAGCAGGGAGTGAAGAGGGGGTAGCTGCACTACTCGTCTCTGAACTTCTTCAGGCTGTAGAGCTCCCCAAAGGGGTGCGTAGCTTCCTTGATGATCTCGATATCGGTAATCTGAGTGCGGAGAGTAATGTAGGGGAGGAAGAGCTAGAGATGCTCTCCAACTCTCTACAGAAAAAGTCTGGCTTCTCGTTGGTGATTGGGAGTGATCTCTATGCCCATCCTCAAGCAGAGCAGATTGCCAAAATCTTAGCACTCCTTGAGACTTTTGCAGACTTTAATGTCGTCTGTGTACCCCCTGCGGGTAATGCTATGGGTATATCACTCATCTGTGATCTTGATGATGAGGCTGAGGGGTATACGGTAGGGTATAATGTCCCTGCTGACTTTACGCTCAGTGCTTTGGGTGATGGAGATTTGGATATGCCAGCGATGAACCAACAAGAGGGGACACTCACCACACTCAATAAGCGTGTGGTACCGATGCATGTTGCCCTACCGTATGGGGGATACACGCTCAATGATATCGCCAATGCCCTCGGGGTGGTGGAGGAGTATACGATTGATTATACACCACTGCTTCCTCAAGAGCGAGGGTTCCAATCTGTAGCCTTTGATGATCTTCCTGACTATTTTGATAGTGTTGGACGAGAGTATCGTGGCTATCCCTTGAGACGCATCAAGGCATCTGTTGATCGAAAGTTTGAAGAGATCACCGAGATTGATGGGTTTGATGGAGCAGTTGTCTATCAGTGTAATCCAACAGAGCAGTTCTCTGCCTTTACCGCGAAGTGTGATGCGTTGAAGTCTGAGAGCTTTTTGGTTGGATCTGAGCAGTTTGCTACGGCAACCAAGCTACAAGATGGCGAGCAGATTATCTATACTATTGATGGTGTAGTGTTTGATCGTGTGTTTAAGATTGATACATCTATGAAAGGGACCATAGCACTCAACCCTACTTATGACAAGGGATTAAGTGGGGCTTTGCTATCCTCTTATAGATTTAGCAGGTTAGATTTTAAAAGGGCAGGGAGGTAATAATGAGTAAAGTCAATATCAAAATTGATGGCAAAGAGTTTGCAGTTAATGAGGGTGAATATATTCTCAATGCAGCGCGTGCTAATGATGTTTTTATTCCAGCAATCTGCTACCTAACAAGATGTTCACCAACACTCGCGTGTCGTATCTGTTTGGTAGAGGCTGATGGTAAGCAGGTCTATGCGTGTAATGCCAAAGTCAAAGAGGGGATGGAGATCACGGTGGATACACCGACAATTCTTCAAGAGCGTCGAGCGATTATGGAGGTCTATGATGTCAACCACCCACTTCAGTGTGGTGTATGTGACAAGAGTGGGGAGTGTGAACTCCAAAACTACACCCTAGCGTTGGGAGTAGATTCTCAATCCTATCGTATCCCCGATACCAAAAGAGAGAACAAAAATTGGAGTTCTGTACTTCACTACGATGCAGGACTCTGTATCGTCTGTGAACGCTGTGTTACTGTCTGTAAAGATATGATTGGTGACGCGGCACTCAAGACAACCAAACGCGGAGGAGAAGCACTCGATAAGGAGTATAAGGCAAGTATGCCAAAAGATGCCTATGCGATGTGGAACAAGCTTCAAAAATCGGTCATTGCTCCAAGTAATGGGACAGAGTCTACAGAGTGTTCTGATTGTGGTGAGTGTGCGGCAGTCTGTCCTGTCGGGGCATTGGTAAGCCGTGATTTCCAATACACCACCAACGCATGGGATCTCTCACGCATCCCTGCGGTATCTGCCCACTCCTCTGATGGATTCCAGATCTTCTATGAGACGAAACCTGCCTCCATTGAGGATAGAGAGAAGAAGATCTTCCGTGTCACTAATGAGTGGAACTATGTCTCCCTTGATGGTGCGGCGCGTTTTGCGTATGACTTTGAGAACCGTGGAGTCACCAAAGACCCCGAGGCGTTTGATAAGGCAGTCGCAGCGTTCAAACAAGCAAAAACAGTGCGTTTCAACTCTGTTATTACCAATGAAGAGGCACTAATGCTTCAGCGTCTCAAGGAGCAGATGGGGATTAAGCTCTACAACCCTGAGGTACGCAAGTTCCAGAAGTTCTTGGGATACTATCAAGACGCATCAGGCAATAGCCTCTATACAACCGATACCGATACGATTATGAAGCAGAGTGATTTTGTGATAGCGATTGGTACAGCGATGCGTAATGATAGCCCAGGGCTTAAGTACGCTTTCAATAATGTACAGAAGATGAATAAAGGGGCAGGACTCTACTTCCACCCTGTAGGGGATACACTTATCCCTACTTTTGGGAAGAGTCTCCTCTCCTTTACACACAAAGTAGGACTCGAAGAGGCAGCACTCTATCTCCTCCTTGATCTCTTTGCAGATGCGATGCGTCTACCTGAAGAGGTGAGTGCTTATATCGCAAGCTTCAAGAGCAGTGAGACCAAAACTATCAAAGAGAAGGTGATGAAGTCCGTCACTGAGACGGTGGTAGATGAGGAGACAGGTGAGTCTAAAGAGGTGACCAAAAAGGTACCAGAGATGGTAACCAAAGAGGTGAGTGTTGAGCGTAATGGACTTGTTGAGCTTCTTGGTGGTGACGCGGAGAAGTTTGAGGAGACTTTTGCGAAGATGATGAAGAAAAAAGAGTCATTCTCACTGATGGTAGGAGAGGATCTCTACTATCATGAGAAAGCAGAAAATATCGCACACCTTATTGCGCTTATTGAGAAGTGTACGACGATTGATGTGGTGATGACACCACCCAAATCCAATGCCTTGGGTGTTGCTCTTATCTGTGATCTTGATGATGAGGCAGAGGGGTACACCATTGGGTATAATGAGAATGGTGACTTTAGACTCTCTGCTCTTGGAGAGGGTGACTTGGATATGCCAGCGATGAACCAACAAGAGGGGACATTTACTACCATGTCTAAGCGTGTTGTTCCAACCAATGCAGCACTGAGCTATGGTGGGTACGAACTCAATGATATCGTCTCTGTATTGATTGAGGGACAACGCGAAACGATCGACTGGACACCACTACTTCCTACCGCTAAAGGGTATAGAGCGGTTGCGTTTGATGATCTACCTAATGGCTATACCAATGAGGGAGTTGAGAATCGTGGCTACCTCCTTGAAGTTGAGAGTAGTGAGGTCGCTGTGCCTACGATTGAGAAGTTTGATACGAGCCTAGTGCTTGAGGGTGAGATTGTCTACCGATGTAACCCTGCACGACAGTTTAATGACTTTACCGATAAGTCTCATGAGATCTTTGAAGCCTTTGGACTCTACGCCTCTCCTGCCAAAGCAGAGAGCCTAGGTGAGAAGGTCGAGATTGTCTTTGAGAATGGGACACTGGTAGTAGATGTGATTGTTGATCCCAAAATAGAAGGGGATATCACCAAGCTATCAGACTTTAAGAGTGCGAAAGATGTCTATACTCTCTTTGGTGAGTCAAGATACAAAACAGTAACAATGAGAAAGGTGTAATATGGAAACAACACTCGTAGAAACCCTACCACATGTCACATGGGTAGGTGTGCTTATCAAAGCCATCCTCATCTTAGCAATTATCTCTGCTATTGCTGGGTTTGGTACATTTATTGAGAGAAAAGTACTCGCTTGGATGCAACGACGACAGGGACCACTTCATGTTGGACCTTATGGGTTGCTACAACTTGCGGCTGATGGTATCAAACTCTTTACCAAAGAGGATATCGTCCCACAAAATGCCAATAAGTTTATCTTTATGGTTGCACCGATTATCACTGCAGCGACTGCGTTTATCGCTCTTGCCGCGGTGCCTGTATTCCCAGACTTTACTATCCCTAGTTGGATACCACTGCTTGGTGATACTTTCGTACCCGCTATTGCAGCGGATCTCAATATCGGGATTTTGTTTGTGCTTGGGATGATGGCAGCGGGACTCTATGGTCCACTCCTTGCGGGGATGTCACAAGCAAACAAGTGGGGGATTATCGGTTCAGCTAGAACAGCAGTTCAGTTCTTGAGTTATGAAGTCGTTACAGGACTCTCTATCCTTGCACCTATTATGCTAGTAGGATCACTCTCTTTTGTTGACTTCAATAGCTATCAAGCAGGAGGGATTACCTCGTGGCTCATCTGGCAACAGCCAGTCGCATTTGTCCTCTTCTTGATCGCAGGATTTGCGGAGACCAACAGAACACCTTTTGACCTACTTGAGCATGAAGCAGAGGTTGTCTCTGGATATGCAACAGAGTACTCTGGTATGCGATGGGGGATGTTCTTCATTGGAGAGTATGCCAATATGATTACGGTCTCTATCATTGCAGCGGTGGTTTTCCTTGGTGGGTACAGTGAAGGGACACTTGGATTAGCGATACTCTTAAAAGTAGCATTCTTCTTTTTCTTGATGTTATGGGTAAGAGCAGCATGGCCTCATGTCAGACCAGATCAGTTGATGTGGCTCTGTTGGAAAGTCTTAATGCCAATTGCAGTAATCAATGTTGTGATTACTGGTATTGTGATGATGGTATAAGGAGAAAGTATGGGTTTAGAACAATTTAAAAACAGAAATGTAGGAACACAAAACTACAAAACACTCGATGTGGGTGTCTCACCCCAAACAGGAATGGAACGCTTTAAGCAAGTTGCAAAGCGTACCGTGAAGGGAGAGCTTTTTGTAGGATTGGGTGTCGTAATGAAGGCGATGGTCAAAGCACTCTTTGCTGATGATATGCACACCGTGAAGTACCCGTTTGAAAAGATGCCTATCTCTCCACGCTACCGTGCGATTCATGATATGCTTCGACTCCTAGAGAGTGGACACTATCGTTGTATCGGATGTGGATTGTGTGAGAAGATCTGTATCTCAAACTGTATCACCATGGATACACGCTATGATGAGAATCAACGCAAAGAGGTGAGTGAGTACACCATCAACTTTGGACGCTGTATCTTCTGTGGATACTGTGCAGAGGTCTGTCCTGAGTTGGCAATTGTCCATGGGCAACGCTATGAGACAGCTTCAGAGCAGAGAGCGAGTTTCTCTATCTTTGAAGACATGTTAAGCCCTGTAGATCAGTTGAACCTACAGCAAGAGTATCAAGGGTTTGGTGCAGTATCACCAAATGCTGATGAGAACATTAAACAAACGCCACTGGCGTATTAGGAGGAGTGAATATGTATGAAGTAGTTGCTTTTTATCTATTTTCAGGTTTAACCATAGGGCTTTTCCTTGTGACAGTTATGAGTAAAAATATACTCTACGCTATGACATCACTTGCCGCAGGTATGGTACTTATCTCAGGATTTTTCTTTATCTTGGGGGCAGACTTTTTGGGTGTCGTTCAGCTCATCGCATATGTAGGGGCTGTTATGGCACTCTACTCATTTGCGATGATGTTCTTTGATGCAACACGCGATATCAAAGAGAAAAATACCAATTCCGCGTTGGTCTTTTTACTAGGTGGTTTGAGTGCATTGGTGTTGGTATTGATGTTTGCAGCCCCTATCCATAGTGATGCGATCACCGCACTCTATCCGATGCATGAAGGGGTAGGGAATGCACAAGATGTGGGTATTGTACTCTTTACGAAGTACCTTATCCCCTTTGAGGTCGCTGCCTTGATGCTACTCGTTGCTATGATTGCAGGGATTATCCTCGCAGGTAAAAAAATGGATCAGAGTCTTACAGAAGACATGAGTGCTGATGAAATCTTGATACAAAAGGATGAAAAATGATAGGTCTTTCTCACTACCTTATCGTCTCCGCACTGATCTTCTCTATTGGATTGGTGGGTGTGTTACGACGAAGAAATCTTTTGATGCTTTTCTTCGCAACAGAGGTGATGCTCAATGCGGTCAATATCGCATTTGCAGCGATCTCACACTACTACAATGATTTGACAGGTCAGATGTTTGCCTTCTTTATTATCGCTATTGCAGCGAGTGAAGTAGCCGTTGGACTGGGGATTTTGATTGTATTGTACAAAAAACATGGTACGCTCGATCTTGATGATCTTGCAAAAATGAGGGGATAATGATGGAAAATTTAGTATATATAGCACTTTTTGCTCCGTTGGTTAGTTCACTCTTCTCAGCACTCTTTGGGATGAGTAAGCGGCAGACATTTGTTGGGGTGATCGCTTCAACACTGCTCTTTATCTCCTTTTTGGCTTCGGCGACACTTGCGTCTCACATTGTATCGACAGGTACCCCAATCCATGTTACGATGATGGATTGGATTAGTGCGGGTGACTTGAGTATTCCATTTGGATTCTTGGTGGATCAAGTCTCTGTTACGATGATGACCGTGGTGACACTCGTCTCTACCGTGGTACATATCTACTCTATTGGGTATATGGATCACGATAAGAGCTTCAACCGTTTCTTCTCTTACCTCTCTGCGTTTGTATTCTCGATGATGATCTTGGTCATGTCAGATAACTTCGCTGGACTCTTTATTGGTTGGGAAGGGGTTGGTGTCTGTTCATGGTTACTGATTGGATTTTGGTATCACAAAGCGGATGTTTCGAGAGAAGAGAATCCCTCTATCTCTCCATCATGGGCAGCCAATGAGGCGTTTATCGTTAACCGTATCGCTGACCTTGGTATGTTGGTAGGACTCTTTATCCTCTACTGGAACACTGGGAGCCTTCAGTATGATGTGGTCTTTGAGACACTTCCTAGTTTGAGTGGTTCGGTACTCAATGCTGCGGCTATCTTCCTCTTTATTGGGGCGATGGGTAAATCAGCACAGTTCCCACTTCACACTTGGTTGACCGATGCGATGGAGGGGCCTACTCCTGTATCTGCATTGATTCACGCAGCGACTATGGTTACTGCGGGGGTCTTCTTGGTTATTCGTGCCAACCCACTCTTTGGGATGGAAGAGGTCGCTGGGGTGAGTTACTTTATCGCAGCACTCGGTACATTTGTAGCATTCTTCGCTGCGTCCATGGCGCTAGTCAACCGTGACTTGAAGCGTATTATCGCCTTCTCAACCCTCTCACAGCTAGGGTATATGTTTGCGGCGGCGGGTCTGGGTGCCTACTGGATCGCACTCTTCCACCTTGCGGCACACGCATTCTTCAAAGCCCTGCTCTTCTTGGGTGCGGGGAATGTTATGCACGCAATGCATGATGAGCTTGATATCTTCAAGATGGGGGGACTCAAAAAAGTAATGCGTCCTACCTATATCTATATGGGATTGGCATCTTTGGCACTTGCAGGGATTCCGTTCTTTGCAGGGTTCTTCTCTAAAGATGCGATTATTGAGACCGCATGGAATGAAGGCACACTAGTACTCTGGGCAATTCTTGTGATTACCGCAGGTATGACTGCCTTCTATAGCTTTAGACAAGTCTTCTTGACCTTTGAGGGTGATGAGCGATACAAAGCGTTTGATATCCACCCCCATGAGATGTATAAGTTTGTATTGATCGCAATGTCACCATTGGCTCTCTTGGCAGTGGTTGCTGGATTTGGTATGGGGAGCTTCGAGCATTTTGTTACGACACTCCTTCCTGAGTACCATATGAGTGAACATACACACCACATCGCATGGCTCCTTGGCTTGGTTGTCTTGGTAGTTGCTGTAGGTGGTATTGCGTATGCTTATAAGAAGTATGCAAAAGGGCTTAAGAGAGATGAAGCACTTGAAAACAGCTTTATCTATCAGCTCCTTGCAAACCAGTACTATATTCCTCAGTTCTATGAGGCATTCATCACCAAACCGTATGCGATGCTCTCAGAGATTTTATGGAAAGAGGTAGATATGAAGATCGTCGATGCCACAGTAGATGGTATTGCGAAACTTCTTTACAAAAGTGGTGATGGGGCTAGAAGGATGCAGAGTGGTAACCTTTCAAACTATCTAAATTGGATGGCTGTTGGTGCCGTGTTGCTCTTGTTAGTCGCAGCCTTCTCAGCAATGCTAGGTTAAGGAGTAGATAGATGGATAATATATTAAGTATATTGGTATTTTTCCCAGCAATCGCAGGATTGTTGGGATTTATTGTAGATAAAGAGAGTGCAAGGGTGTACGGTATCACCGTAGCAGCTATTGAGTTCTTGCTCTCTATCTGGTTATGGGTTAGTTTTGATGCGAGTAATGCAGGGATGCAGTTTGTGGAGATGATTCCATTGATTCCTGATTTTGGTGTCTCCTACTACCTTGGGGTAGATGGTATCTCACTCTTTATCCTTATCATGGCAGCGTTGATGACGCTGATTGGTATGATTAGTATGAGTATCACGGAGAATATTAAAAATATGATTATTACCTTGCTCTTTTTGGAGATGACGATGATGGGTGTTTTTGTAGCACTTGATGCCATTATCTTCTACCTCTTCTGGGAGCTTTCACTTGTTCCAATGCTCTATATCATTGGGGCTTGGGGTGGTAATCTTCGTATCTACGCGTCAGTGAAGTTCTTCCTCTACACCTTTGCAGGGTCATTGATTATGTTGGTTGGTATGCTGTTTGTTGCCTATATCTACCACAACCTCACAGGAGTATGGAGCTTTGCGATTACAGATTGGTATGCGTTGGTCTTGCCTGTTGAGTATCAGCTCTGGCTCTTTGGAGCGTTCTTCTTTGGGTTTGCGATCAAGGTACCGATGTTTCCATTCCACACTTGGTTGCCTTATGCACACGGACAGGCTCCTACGATTGGTTCGGTGATTCTTGCTGCGGTTCTGCTCAAGATGGGTACTTATGGATTTGTACGCTTCTCACTTCCGATGTTTCCTGATGCGTCGGTGATGATGATTACACCGATTGCTGTGATCTCGATTATTATGATTATCTATACGGCGATGGTCGCCTACGCACAAAAAGATATCAAACAGGTTATCGCCTACTCATCTGTCTCACACATGGGTATCATTATGTTGGGTATCTTTGCGATGAATGCAGAGGGTATCAGTGGTTCAGTCTTCCAGATGCTCTCACACGGTATCGTCTCAGGGGCGCTCTTTATGCTTGTGGGGATGATCTACGATAGACGACACACTAAGATGCTCGATGAGTTTGGTGGCTTGGCAGCAGTGATGCCTAAGTACGCTGTGATCTTTGGTATTATGTTGATGGCTTCTGTTGGATTGCCACTTACGATTGGATTTGTTGGGGAGTTCCTCGTACTCCTTGGATTCTATCAAATCTCTCCCGTGATGACACTCCTTGCAGGGACTTCGATTATTATTGGAGCGATCTATATGCTCACTATCTATAAGAGAACATTCTTTGGACCTGTCACCAATGAGGCAAACAAGGTACTCAAAGACCTTACGCCAACAGAGACTTGGTCACTCATTCCTTTGGTTGCGATTGTAATCTGGTTGGGTGTCTATCCTAAACCTGTACTTGAGCCTATTGATAACTCTGTCAAAGCGATGCTTGAGTTTATGGATGAAAAAGCGATTACAAAAGAGGCGAAAGAGTTGATCATCGTCGCTAAATCAAATCAAGGAGGTGCCTAATGTTGCAACCTATTAATGTAAGTTTAGAGAGTCTAAACCTTGTTACACTTGCACCGATGCTTATCGCGATTGTGGGTGGATTGGTAATTTTAATTCTTGACTTAATCAATGAAAAACTACACAAATCACTCTATGTGATGCTCACAATCTTGCTTCTAGTGGTTGACTTTGGTGCAACCCTAGGGCTTGGTGTCAATGAGAGAGGATTTTTTGATGTGATGCTGATTGATGGTATCTCTATCATCTCCCAGCTGATGATTATCGTCGCATCGATTATCTTTATCCCGCTTGCACTCACCTCTAAGCGATTCCATGAGTACTCCTATCCAGAGTTCTTTGCACTCTTCTTGTTTATGATTGCAGGATTCCAGTTTATGGTAGCCAGTGACAACCTTATCTTGATCTTTGTAGGACTTGAGACTGCGTCACTCTCACTCTATACTCTGATCGCACTACACAACAGAGCCAACTCATTTGAGGCGGCAGTGAAGTACTTCACAATGGGTGCATTAGCAGCTGCGTTCTATGCAATGGGATCTGCGGTGGTGTATGGGTTGACAGGATCGGTTGAGCTTTATAAGGTCGCAGAGGTACTTGCTACGCGTATGAATGAGACAGGATTGATGATCGCTATCTTTGGTTCATCGGTACTACTCCTCGTTGCCTTTGCCTTTAAGCTCTCTCTCTTCCCCTTCCATACATGGGCTCCTGATGTCTATGAGGGGGCAGCAGCTCCACTCGTAGGGTATATGTCAGTTGTCCCTAAAATCGCAGCCTTTGTGGTCTCTATCCGTATCTTTGGTATGTATATCGACTTGGGTGTTGAGTGGGTGAGAGTGACACTGTTGGTGATGGCAGTCTTGACCATGACCATGGCAAACATCATGGCACTTGTCCAAGAGGATGTCAAGCGTATGCTCGCATACTCCTCTATTTCCCATGCGGGATTCATTATGGCCGCTTTGGCACTTGATACCACTGAGGGGACGACTGCGATCTTCCTCTACTATGCACTCTTTATGTTTACCAATCTTGGTGCATTTGCGATGTTGTGGATCTCTCGTCGTAAGAAAAAAGCCTTTAGTAACCGTTATGACCACCCCTACAGTAAGTTTGCAGGATTTATCAAAATCATGCCAGTGGGTGCGACGATCATGGCACTCTTTATGCTTTCACTTGCAGGGGTTCCACCCTTCTCACTCTTCTGGGGCAAGATCTATGTAATGCAAGCAGCTGTCAACTCGGGGTATATCTGGTTGGCAGTCGTGATGGGTCTCAACTCAGCGATTGCTGCCTATTACTACCTCAAGCTCATTGTCTATATGTTCTTGATGGAACCAGTCAAAAAAGTCGATGTGATCTACTACAACCTCTCTAAACCGTTGATGGTAGTGATCGGGTTTGCTACCATTGCGACAGTAGGAGCGATCTTCTATGTCCAACCACTGGTATCCTACCTCTACTATATGATTAGTGCGAGTGGCTACTAGCCCTTCCACACTCCGTACCTCCTCCCTTGGGAGGGGGGTCTCTTTGTATCTCTTCCCCTCTTTTTTCAAATCTTATACTGTTTCAATCACGGTTGTATGAGTATAGTATTTAAAAGGATCTCTCATGAAGTTTGTTATCGATTTGATAGAGGATATACGAGCGTCTATCGCCAACCACCCCACCTATACCTTCGGGGTAGGACTGCTCAAAAAAGACCCCACCGATAGTACCACGATGCACTATGCAGGGGAGTCCCCCCTCAACTGGGTACGCTTTGATAGTGATACCAAACAGCTCTGTTTCGGGATTGATGGCTCTTCTAAGCGGGTGTGTGTGGAGGAGCTTCTCCCCTCGTTGGTTATTGCCGATATGGAGTCTATGATGTATCCAATCCTGATTGATGTCAATACACACCATAAAGGGGTTGAGGTGATAGGGTTTGGTAAAAATGATGCAGAGCAGAGGTATCTGCTCTTTATCACCCTAGAATAGCCTGTTGGAGTTGGGTGACACTCCCTTGGGTCACCCCCTCAAACTGAGAGGTGTTGAAGGTGGTTTGGCGTTTGGCAAGGCGTGCGGTATTGGTGGAGATCTTCTCGATGAGCTGGGGTTTGGTGTAGAGACCATCGAGGTAGCCAAGTGTCTCTTTGATCCCGATCGCCTTCATCGCATTGGGGGTACGGGTGTAGCGTTGCTCTAGGGTACACACTTCATCGATCAGCCCTGCATGAAGCATCTGCTCGGTGCGTGTGACGATGCGTCTACGCAGTGTGGTACGATCGGTGGTGATCTGGTAGAGGGGTAGTGGCATGGTGATTGTAGGCGTAGGGGGAAACTGCTTGAAGTACGCAGTGGGTATCTCTCCACTCTCTAGGTAGAGGTGTAGTACCTTCTCGATACGGTAGCGGTCATGGGGGGTGATGTGTGCCATATAGGTCGGATCAAGTGAGTGGAGCCATGCGTAGGTCTGGGGGAGATCCAAGAGGTAGGCTTGGGTGGCAAGTCGGGTCTGCTTGGAGGGGGTAGGGGTCTGACTGATCCCCTCTAGGAGCATCTTGAGGTAGAAGCTTGTTCCACCTACGATGACAAGGTTTTTTTCTGCGTGTTGGCACGCTGTGACCACCTCATGGTAGAGCTGGATGAAGGTCGTCACATCGAAGTGTGCATTAGGAGAGAGGTGATCTATCCCAAAGTGTTCGATGCCCGCACGCTCCTCTAGGGTGGGTTTGGCAGAGACGATATCGATCTCTTTATAGATGGAGAGCGAATCGATTGAGAGGATATGGGCATTGAGTTGTGTTGCCACCTCGATAGCAAGTGCAGTTTTTCCTGAGGCGGTTGCCCCTATAATCGCGAGTTGTTTCATAGTGCAATCATAACAAAATAGTGGCATACTTCTCATTACTTTGTAATCGCAAAGAGGGTAAAATAAGCCAAACTATTTTGAGGCTACTATGAACTTATTTGACAAAAACAACCGTTTTAACATCGCCAATTTGATTACCTTTGGCAACATCGCAGCGGGTCTGATTGCGATACACTTTATTGTCCACGGGGACTTCTTTACTGCGATTGTTTTGGCGTGGATTGCAGGGGCATTGGATATCGCAGATGGGAAGGTCGCACGCAAGTATCACCTCTCCACAGAGTTTGGTATCCAAGTCGATAGCTACGCAGACTTTATCTCCTTTGTGGTGATGCCCTCATTTTTGCTCTACTACGCCATCACCCAAGAGAGTGGGCAGATAGAGGCACTGCTTCTTGGCTTGGTATTTATTGGCTATATCATCTCTGGACTGCGACGCTTGATTGAGTTCAATATCAAAGTCGAAGTGGGAGAGGCAGCAAAGTACTTCACAGGGGTACCCACCCCACTAGGTGCGATACTGCTTTGGATACTCTATCTACTCTTCTCCTATGATATCATTGGAAGTAGCTATGTGATCGGTCTCTTGACGATGGGGATCGCATGGTCGCTCAACTCTCAGCTCAAAATCCCCCATCCCTAGAGTCTATCGATGCAACAGATTAAACAGAAGCTCCATGACTTCTCTGAGCTGGTGATGTTTCAGCACTCGATCTTCTCCCTCCCTTTTATCTTCATTGCGATGTTGGTTGCTGCGGAGGGGTGGTTTGGGTGGAAGCTCCTTCTTCTTGGGACACTCGCTGCGGTGAGTGCCCGTAACTTTGCGATGGGGGTCAACCGCTATCTCGATAGAGATATCGATATCCTCAACCCCCGCACCCAAAACCGTCCCTCTGTAGATGGGAGAGTCTCTCACGCTCAGATGCGGTGGTTTATCCTGCTCAATGGCGGTCTCTTTGTCCTAATCGCCTACTTTATCAACCCCCTTGCTCTTCAGCTCTCTCTACCTATTTTGGCAGTCTTGGGAGCCTATACCATCTTCAAACGATTCTCCGCTGCGGCACACCTGATTTTGGGGGTGAGTCTAGGACTCGCACCTATCGCAGGGGTGGTTGCAGTCTTGGGAGAGGTAACGGGGTGGTCTTTCTATTTGGCATTTGGGGTGATGTTTTGGGTGGCGGGGTTTGATCTGCTCTACTCACTCCAAGATATCGACTTCGACAAAGCCCACGGGCTTCACTCTATCCCCTCTAAGTTTGGGGCGACCACCACCATGCACATCGCCAAGCTTTTTCACCTCTTGACCATTGGCTTATGGGGAGGCTTCACCCTAAGTGCAGGGCTTGGGGTATGGGCATGGATTGCGGTACTCTTTGGTGCGGTGATGTTGGGGTATGAACACTACCTTGTCAACAAAGACTTTACCAAGATAGACAAAGCCTTCTTCACAGTCAATGGCTATCTTGGATTTGTTTTTTTGCTCTTGATTGTTATAGAGGTCGCGTAGCGATCTCTATGCTCGACTCGCTATCTCTGCCTGAGGGTAGTGGTGTAAGACTATAGAGAAGTGTCGTTTAAGAGATAAATAAGTTAGTAGTGTAAAAAATAGTGGGGAAGGCTTAGGGAGATAAAAAATGTTGGTGACCCCTAGGAGACTCGAACTCCTGTAACATGGATGAAAACCATGGATCCTAACCGCTAGACGAAGGGGCCAACAAATTTTATAACTGTAGTACAAGTACAAATGGTGACCCCTAGGAGACTCGAACTCCTGTAACATGGATGAAAACCATGGATCCTAACCGCTAGACGAAGGGGCCATTCACAACTTGTAGGCGGAATTATATACCTAGATTACTTAAAATAAGCTTAAGTTGATACAATTTATTAAAAATAGTCACAATGGGCTAAAACTCTAGTATAATAGAGTCTAAAAGAGGGGTAGAAGATGAAGTGGTATGGGGTGCTGATAGGTGTATGGATACTAGGGGGGTGTGCCTCACACACCTATACGACACAGACTGCTGCGTTGATTCTCTTGAAGACCCCGACAGTGAGGTTTGCCGATATGGGGTTTGTCTATGAGAGTCGGGAGGAGGTGAAGGTGGAGGTCTATAGTAGTGGGCATGCTCAGATGGCACTGCGTATCGGCAAGGAGCGTACCTGCTTGTCACAGTTTGCGTGTATGGAGAACAGCCGTTTCAACCAAGAGGTACTCCATGCCCCCTATCCTCCCCAGCTCCTCTCACAGATCTTTCGTGGGGAGGTGATTTGGGAGGGGCGTGGACTCAAGCGAGAGCGTAACGGCTTTACGCAACAGATTAAAAAAAGTGGAAAATATCAGATAGCTTACACCGTTTTATCAAAAGAGACGATTTTCCGTGATACAATCAATAAAATTCTTATTAAGGTAAAAAAATGAAGTTTGTCGGTGCACATGTAAGTGCAAGTGGTGGGGTAGACAACGCCCCACTCAATGCTATGAAGATTGGGGCAAGAGCCTTTGCACTCTTTACCAAAAACCAAAGACAGTGGAAGGCAAAGCCCCTAGAGAGCCAAACGATTGATGCGTTTCACAAAAATCTCGAAGCCTCAGGGATCTTACCCAAACATATCCTCCCACACGACTCCTATCTCATCAACCTTGGACACCCTGAGGTGGAGAAGCTAGAGAAGTCGCGTGAGGCGTTTGTCGATGAGATAGAGCGGTGCCATATCCTTGGGCTTGACCGTCTCAACTTCCACCCAGGATCCCACCTTGTCAAGATACCCAAACGCGACCCACTCTACCAAGAGAAGTTACTCGAAGCGGAGCTAGGGTGTCTCGATGTGATTTCCGAGTCGCTCAACCGTGCGATTGAAGCGACCGCCAAGATGGATATCAAACTCGTCATTGAGAACACCGCAGGGCAGGGGAGCAACCTTGGGTATCGGTTTGAGCATCTTGCACATATCATCGACAGGGTAGAGGAGAAGAGTCGTGTAGGGGTCTGCTTGGACACTTGCCACACCTTTACCTCAGGGTATGACCTGCGTACGACAGAGGCGTATGAGGAGACGATGGGGGCGTTTGATCGTATCGTAGGGGCGAACTATCTGATGGGGATGCACCTCAATGACTCCAAGCCCCCTCTAGGTTCTCGTGTAGACCGTCACCACTCCCTAGGGCAGGGTGAGATTGGTTGGGAGGCGTTTAGGTGTATTATGAATGATCCGCGTATGGAGGATATCCCCATGATACTAGAGACAATCGATGAGACGATCTGGGCAGAAGAGATTCAAGCCCTCTATGCGTTAGTGGAGGAGAAGTGATGCCTAGTGATAATATCTACCACTATATTGTCTATGGTCTGATTTTGCTCACCTTTTTTATCGTCTTGAAGTCACCAAAGAAGAAGTAGTACCACCCGTTAATGGTTGGGGGGTATACTGAGGGTATGATGAAGATACTACTACTAGAAGATGATCGGATACTAAGCGACTCACTCAAAGAGTTGTTGGAGCTTGAGGGGTACAGCGTCGATACCGCCTACCGTGGCACGGAGGTGTTTGAGCGAACCTTTGAGCAGGTGTATGATCTCTATATCCTTGATGTCAATGTCCCCGATGTCGATGGATTTGATGTCCTTCGCTCCCTCAAAGAGGCGGGAGATACCACCCCTGCGATCTATATCACCGCCCTAACCGATATCAACTCCATCTCTAAAGGCTTTGAGATAGGGGCAGAGGACTATATCAAGAAGCCCTTTGACCCTGAGGAGCTTCTCATCCGTATCAAGAGTAAGTACACCCCGAGTGAGGAGCATCGTATCTGCCTAGGAGAGCTCTGTTATGACCCAGAGAGTCGGGTGCTTTATCGTGGAGCTGAGCGGGTCGCCCTAGGTGAAGTACAGCTCAACCTATTTCATCTACTCATCACCCACCTCAATAGCCTTGTGGAGAGCTATGATCTCATGGATACCCTAGAGCAGCCCAATGCCAATGCCCTGCGTGTCAATATCGCCAAGCTCAAGAGCAAACTAGGCATTGAGATCACCAATATTAGGGGGCAAGGATATATGATTGAAAAAGTGTGAAGTCGAATCTTTTCTGAAGAGCTTTTTTATCTTCCTCTTTCTCTTTGAGATCCTCTTGATGCTCAACTTCTGGTATGAGTTTCATGAGCGAAAAGGGGGGATAGAGAAGAAGATAGAGACAGAGATGCGGTTGTGTGCCTACACAGGGCAGTGTCATGGACTTCAGAAGATCTTCCCCAGAGTGGAGCAGGTTCAAAAGGCGGGGATCCTCTGTCGTGATGGGGATTTCTATAGCTACTTTCGTGTCCCTGAAGCCCACTCCGAACTCACCAAGGTGATCTACCCTGAGGACTTCTACCACAAGAGGCTAGAGCGCCTAGAGGATAAGACACTGCGGAAGTTTGAGATCTACTCGATTGTCGCACTGCTCATCTCTCTCTTCTTTGCCCTCTATGCTCTGATGCCTATCCGCCGTGCCTTACATCTCAATGAGGAGTTTGTCAAGGATATCCTACACGACTTCAATACCCCCATCAGTTCGATGCGTATCAACCTCAAACTCCTCGAAAAGGAGTATGGCAGAGGGAAGAAAATCGAGAGACTAGAGCATAATATCGAGACGATTATGCTTCTTCAGCACAACCTCCAGCTCTTTCTCAAAGAGCTACCTACACAGTCTGAGGAGTTCAGCCTCAATACCCTCCTCAAAGCACGGGTGAGCTACTTTGAGACGCTCTACCCTCAGGTGCGGTATCGTATCGCCTTGAAGTGGGAGATAGCAGTCAAGAGTAGCCCTGATGCACTGGTGCGTATCATCGATAATCTTCTGAGTAATGCAGGTAAATACAATGTCGAAGGGGGCGATGTCTTTGTCTGGTTTGATGGGACACACCTTATCATCAAAGATACAGGCAAGGGGATCAAACGCCCCTCCAAGGTCTTCAACCGCTACTATAAAGAGCAGAGTCGAGGGATTGGGATTGGGCTTCATATCGTCAAGAAGCTCTGTGATGAGCTAGGGCTCTCCATCGCGATTGAGAGCCAACTTGACAAAGGAACCAAGGTCACGCTTGATCTGCGTAAGATTATCACTTCGCCTTAAGAATTAAAAATGATTTACTATATCCCACCGTTGGGGTATGTGTGGGTTTGGGGCGTTTGCGTGCTGTGCGTCGTAGGATAATCTGTCGCTTCATCAGCTCCCCATATTGTTGGCTTGAGAGTTGTTTGATACTTTGGGGGTTGAGTAGGTAGCGGGTCAGCTCCGCAGAGGAGGCACTTTGGAGGTAGTAGCGGTAGGGCTTGGGGTGTGTCTTGGGTGTGGTGGTGCGTTGGGGGTGTTGTCGTCTGGCAATCTGCTTGGCGCGTGTCTGGTTGTGTTGGGTGGCGAGTCTACGGATGCGTTGGCGGATGCGTGCCTCTACGATTATGCTCCGCTGTGAAGTGTTATGCTCAGGGGTTCTGGGGGTTCTGGGGGTGATATTTGGGGTGAGCTGAAGTCTCTGAGCGATCGCATCGAGTGCCTCGTGTTGTTGGGGTGAGGTGGCACGCTTGGCATAGCGTGTGTAGTAGTCGGAGATAAAGTACCACGGCAAGGCACTCTCAACAGCGTCGAGGGGTGTGGTGGTGTAGCCCTTGATCGCGTGTCGGCTAAGGCGTATGAGGGTGGTGTAGTCCTTGGCTTCGATGCGTAGTGTCTTGGCTCCATTGAGCCGTCGATGTCCCACCGTGATGCTGAAACCTATCCGCTCTGGGTGTGCAAGAGGCTGATACCCTTGGGTCTTGAGGGTGCGTAGGATATGGCGATAGCGTGCTTTGTAGCTCTGTGAAAAGGTAAACGGCTTCTGCTTAGGGTCGGTGAGGCTATAGAGGGTGTAGTGCTTTTGGCGATGGATCAAGACGGCGGGTTGTTTGGATCGTTTGTGGTAGAAGTAGAGATACTTCTTGTGATTGAGGATGGGCTTGAGACGGCTTCGCTCTAGGTAGATACGGTAGTGCTTGATCGTAGACCCAAAGGCAACCACTTCGGCTCTATCTACCCCTTTGGGTACCATTAGTGTACTAATGGCACAGCCGTGGAGTATCAAGAGTAACAAAAACAGCAGATATTTTTGCATCAAACCGATCCTTTTTCAAAATCATAGTATAGCGACTCAGACTTAGTCTACCAAATTCCCCAAGCCCCCACCACATCGTCACTTATGCTATAATTATCCTTGGTCTATCTTAAAGTAGAGGAGTCAAGAAGATGCAACGATACCCAACGATACTAGCGGTGCTACTACTCAGTGTGAGCTTCTCCCTTGCGGGGGATAGATACTATCGGGTGGTGGGGGTCGCCTCTGATGATACACTCAGTGTGCGTTCGGCTCCCTCTGCCTCTGCGAAGAAACTAACGGAGCTGATGCCCTACGATACAGGTATCGTCATCGACTCCTGTACCAAGCGGGGGCGGACGACATGGTGTAGTATCGACTTTTTGTCTGATGATTATATGTTTTTTGAGCGGGGATTCTCGGCTATTCTGGGCAAGAAGTGGGTCAATAGACGCTACCTCAAAGCCAGCAGGGATATCCTCTATAGTGATGCCTTCTCCTACACCACCAACCACAATATCTTCCGTGTACGAGGGGTCGCCTCTGATGATCAGCTCAATGTTCGCTCCGCTCCCTACACCCACGCCAAAAAGGTAGGGGTACTCTACCCCGATGATGTCGGTATCATCGCACGCAAATGCCAAAAGGTCGGACGGAGTCGCTGGTGCTATGTGGCGTATGATTCACAGATGCGATGGTCGATGGGGGTAGGGAGTATGCAGATCCCCTATGCGATACTCGGATGGGTCAATATGCGATACCTCACCCCCGATACCACCCACACCAAGAGCCGACTCTCAGGGATGACCTTTGCAGGAGAGGTCTACTAAGGGGGGGCTAGGCGTGGGGTTGGTTGTCATAAGGTAATCACTCTCTCCTCTCTCCTTCTACCCAAACAGCAAATTTGCCTCAACTCCTCCCTTTTTTGGCTCTTCCATAGAGAGAACCCAACGCCTACACGCTATAATCAAAGGATATAAGCCTTTTTTTGGATCTGTAGGAGTTGAGGATAATGAGATATAGTGTGTATGTGCTGATGTGGGTCTTGATGGTAGCGTCTCTCTCTGCGTCCCCCACCACCACCCGTTATGAGATAGAACCCAACAATACCCCTGCCACAGCGACGCACTTTAGGGATGAGATGGTACTCTATGGAGCCATAGAGCAGGGTGATCAAGATGCCTACTTGTGGGAGATTGATAGTGAGGCGAGTGTGTATAGTTGGGATATGATCCTCACAGGACTCCCCCATGCCATGACACGCATCGATGTGATGCGTGTGGAGAAGCGAGGTGATAAGGTCTCCTATAGACGCTACTTCTCCTTTGGGACACGCACAGGTAACCGACCTGTAGAGCTTCCCCATCTGCTGTTTGATAAGGGAGAGTATCTCATCGCTGTGACTGCCAAGCCTCACGACCCGCAGAGTGCCAACCGACGCTATAGCCTTGAGGTGCGTCAAGACCAGAAGAGTCCTGCCCGTATCAAGGAGAGTAGCCAAGCCCACGCCCCCCACTTCGCCCCTAAGTCTCAGCCCACCCCCCACTACTACCACTACGCCTTTGAGCAATCCTCAGGGTGGCTACAGTTTCGTATCAATGCCAAAGAGCGTCAGAAGCTCTGGACACTACGGGGGATTAGTAGTGTAGGGCATCGCGTGCAAATCACCCTTGTCGATGAGGCGGGGGAGCGTATCGCCGAGGCGAAGAGTGACCGCTTTGGGAAGTTTGTCCTGCGTGATCTACGCCTCTATAGTGGGCGATACTTCCTCCACTTCCAAGGGGATAGCTCAGGGCTTCACTACGGGATGCAACTCTATAGTACAGGTACCCAGAAGATCACCCAAACAGAGAGCGAACCCAATGACAAGAAGCCCCACGCCAACCGTATCACACTCACACAGGTGATTCATGGTCAAGCCAACAGAGCCAAAGATCGGGACTACTTTAGCTTCGCTATCCCCAAGCGGTTTGAGGGGATGGTGTGTGATATCACCTTGGAGAGTGAGGATACAAAGGCGGTACTCTCCCTTGGAGATAGCCATGGTACCCTTCTACAGAAGCAGACCCAAGAGCATAATGGCACCATGAGACACCTTGGACTCAGTGTCGCACAGGAGTACCTCCTCTGGGTCGATACCCCTACGCGTGGGAGTCACTATACGCTGAAGTTCTCCCCTTTTCGGTCGCCTCTCGTGGCACATGAGATAGAGCCCAATGATAGCTTGGCACTCGCCACCCCTCTCGTGCCATCACACGCGATAGAGGGGCTATTTCGCGGGCGTGAGCGTGACTGTTTTGGGTTTACCGTCGATCGAGCCAACCGCCTATGGCATATCGATGCCAAGGGGGAGGGGCTACGACGCATCAGCCTCTTCAAAGGAGCCTCCTCGAAGAAGCTGATGAGCCTCTCACGAAGCAAACAGCCCACCCTAGCACTCACCCATCTACTCCTCTTGATGGGGGAGTATCGGCTCTGTCTATGGGGCGATGAGGGGAGCTATCGGGTGCGAGTGGAGGAGGAGAATCTCACCGCACTAGGGATTGACTCACTCGATCAGATTGAGCATGAACCCAACCAAAACGAGCGTCAGACCAACGCCTTGGCGTTTGATACCCCTATCCAAGGGAGTATCCAAAACCGTAAAGATGAGGACTACTACCACTTCACCCTACGAAACTATGAGTCGATTCGTCTGCGTGTGACACCCCCGCAGGAGGGGATCGTCCATTTTGTCCTCAAAGGGGATCTTCTGCGTCACTCTTCGCGTCCAAGTCAGCATGGCGAGGAGGCGATCATCGAGGGGATCTACCCCCCTGGACGCTACACCCTAGAGCTATGGAGTGATCATCCCAGCCTCCACCCCTACACCCTTCAGCTCTCCCGTACCAACTTCTTCACCGCCACAGAGCAGGAGCCAAACGATCAGCTCTCCTTAGCCCAAACCCTGCCGATGAGCTTCCACCTCAAAGGCTACAGCAATGCCCGTGATGATGACTATGTGAAGCTCCCAAGCCAACTCCTCAAGGAGAGTAACCTCACCATCTCAGGAGCCAACCTCAAAGACCAACTCCTCCTCTACCACTGTAGTGATAAAAAAGATGCCTATATCCCACTGAAGTGGGAGGCGAAGCGTAAGGTCTACACCGCACAGCTCAAGACCCCCGCACGCACCTACCTCAAGGTTAAAGGGGGGATTGGTGCGTATGATTACACCTTTGACTTCTCCGCCTACACCCCACGCATCCCCAAGGTATTGCCCCTCTCGTTGCGTGTCACTACACCCCCCTCGGAGCCTTTGGCGTATCACGCCTTGGGGCAGAGGGTGCGGTTTGTGCTAGAGCTAGAGAGTAATGCGTCTCTTCCACTACACCTCACCACCCATGTGAGTGATGCCTCATGGCAGGTGGAGTCCAATGAGAGTGTGACGCTCTTGGCGAATGAGCCTATACAGATACCCTTTGAGGTACGCATCCCCAAGCAGTGTGATACCACCCCTGTCGTCGTGACGGTGAAGTATGCGACTGCACGGGGGGATTTCAAGACACTCTCTGTACCTATCCTCCCCAAGACCCACTCACTCCCTCTCCGCTCTTATGAGGATTGGGGGCTACCCAAGGCACTCTTGGGAGGACTCAATGTGGCACGGTTGGATTTTGGGGCGACGCGTGTGCCAAGCTACCCTGAGCAGGGGGAGGGGTATGTCCCTAGTATCGCCAACGGCTATCAGCTACTCTTTGATGATATCGTCTACAAAAACAGCTTCTACCTCTACGCCCACCGTGATACCCTCGATGAGAATGTTACCATCGCTCTTGCGGGGCGTGAGGCGGTTGAGGTGGTGGGGGTGAGTCTCAATCCTCTAGGACGCGGGAGCCGTAGTGAGCAGTTGAAGGCGTTTTCTATCTCTCTATCGGAAGATGGCACGCACTTTACGCGGGTCTATCGTGGAGAGTTGGGGTTAGCCCATACCGATCAGGTGTTTGCGTTTGATCGTAGCTACCGTGCCAAGTATGCCCGCCTCACACTCCACTCCAACCATGCCAACCAGAGACACAAAGCGATCTCCCTTGGAGAGTGGAAGGTCATCGCCAAGCAGGAGAGCCTAACAGGGATAGCGGGGTTTAATATCGCAGATCCCCGCTACGGTGGGCATATCGTCAAAGCCTCTACACTCCTCAGCTCCCAGTGGGATCGTGCGATCCTCACCCCCAAAGCTGATGTGGGGAGTGGACTCTATCTACATAAAGAGGCACAAGAACTCTCATGGGTGGTGGGCTTCCACCATGAGCGTATGGCAAAGCTCACCGATATGGTGTGGCACGCCCCTACAAACCAAAAACCCCGCTATGCAATCCAACGCCTCAAGGTCTCTATCTCTACGACGACCCCCAATGGACCATGGAGAGAGGTGAACGGATGGGTGAAAGGGAAGGGGCTGGAGAGTCACTACCACTTTGAGAGACCGACATGGGCGAGGTATGTGAAGTTTGAGGTGCCTCTGGATACCACACGCTACTACGCACTCCCTGAGACCCTAGAGATCTATGAAGCCAAGCCAAGCTCCTCGTATGCCTCGATATTGGGGGAGTGGGGTGTAGACTCTCACCGTGCCTTCTATGAGTATAGCCACCCCGATACCTCACACACCCTCGCCGTGATAGAGGGCAATGAACGCCAAGAAGATGCCTACCCCCTAGAGTCCAACCAGACCGTCACGGGGCAGGTCTCAGTGGCAAACCACCAAGCAGATTGGTATCAGATTTCTATCCCCAAAGGGGAGAATCACCTCACCGTAAGACTCGCGGGGCGTGAGGGGGTCGATGTGACCGCCCAACTCTTTGATCCTAGGCACCATCAGATTGAGCCTAGTGTGCGTGACCAAGCCCCCAATGAGATAGCCTTGGGGTTTGAGGTAGCGGAGGGGAACTATACGCTTAGGGTTACACAGCCTATTATCTCGGTGATCTTTGCGTGGGACAACAGTGGGAGTGTCTCCCCCTACCACAAAGAGATCTTTAACACCGTCAACAACTATATCCGTACGATTGAGCCTCATATCGATGCGGTCAATCTCCTCTGCTTCAATCAGCGAAGTAAGCTAATCCTTGCGGATTTTAGTGATGATACCCATCAGATAGAGACGATCTTCAACAACTTTATCCCCGACTGCTCCGATAGTGATGCCGAACGCCCTCTGCGTGTGGCAACACAGAAGCTCCAGTATCGGGAGGGTACCAAAGGGGTGATACTCATTGGTGATGGAGTGGGCAATCGTGACATCACCCTCTGGGATAGTCTCGCAGCAGTCAAGCCCAAGGTCTTTGCGATTCGTGTGCAGTCACAGTACCAAAACAACCCACTCTATACGGGGGTGATGCAGAGTTGGTCACGGGTCAACAACGGCACCTATAGCGTCGTCAACGATGCCCAAGAGATGTACCATGCGATCGATTTGGCTACAGCGATACTGCGTCGTCCTGTCTTCTACCGCTTAGGGATAGAGCATACCTACCAGCGACCCTTGGGGGCAGGGAGTCTGCGGGTGATAGAGGCTCCCTCACAGACCCAACACCCCACCTCAAACCTCGCCATAGAGCTGATACTTGATGCCTCAGGGAGTATGCTCCAACGCATCCATGGCAAACGACGCATCGCCATCGCACGAGAGGTACTCACCAAGGCGATCAAGCAGATCATTCCACCCAAAACCCCTATCGCCTTGCGGGTCTTTGGGCATAAGCAGTCGGGAAGCTGTCGTACCGATCTAGCGATGCGACTTCAGCCCCTCAACCCCACCAAGACGCTCCGTATCCTCTCCCATATCCGTGCCAAAAACCGTGCCAAGACTCCGATTGCTGAGTCGTTGGCGAAGGTGGCAAGTGACCTTGCCAAGAGTCACGGTACACGGGTGGTGATCCTCGTGACCGATGGAGAGGAGACTTGTGGAGGGGATCCTGCCAAGGAGATCGCCCACCTCAAAGCACAAGGGTTTGAGGTACGGATCAATATCGTAGGGTTTGCCATTGATGATGAGGCACTCAAAGTCCAGTTTCGTCGATGGGCAAAGTTGGGCAATGGTGCCTACTTTGAAGCCAACGATAAACACTCGCTTGAGCGTGCTATCGACCACGCCTTGCAGGTACCCTATCGTGTCTATACCCCCCAAGGGGAGTATGTTGCCTCAGGTATCGTCGGTGGTGATAGACTCTCCCTCAAGGGGGGTCACTACCGTGTGGTCGTCGCTTCCTCCCCTGAGCGGGTGGTGGAGGATGTCGTTGTGGTGGGTGAGAAGCCCTCTATCGTAACACTAAAGGAGTAGCCTATGCGGATGAGTATTGTAGTCGTCGTTGTGTCTCTGATGACACTTGGGAGTATTGCCGAGGAGGGGTTTGAGAGCTTTGATAGCTTTGATAGCTTTGAGGGGGAGGAGAGTGGGTTTATCCTCCCTGCGGATACCCCCACCCCACCGCCTAGTGTGCCTACAGACACCACTACCTCCCAGACGCTTCCCCCATGGCACCCCATCTCCAAGGAGAATCGTGCGGTGCGTATCGCACTCAAGCACCTAGACTACCAGAGAGAAGTAGCGGGGATCGGGGTGGAGTATCTGCTCTTTGATCTCGCCTTGACCAATCGTCTCCCCCGCCAAAAGGTCATCCTCTCTGAGGGATCAGACCACCCCGCAACATGGGTCAATCAGAACAAAGAGATACCTACGATAGAGGCGATACCGCCCTATCTAATCCCCAATCTCACACGCCACCTCTACCTCTCTATCAACCATCGACCCCTCCAACCACTCTCCGAGATCTCTCATCTCCTCCCTCAGCCACTCCTCTCTCCTCAAAGCAACGCACTCACCGTCGCACCGTCAGGGCAGATGCGGGGGCAAGTGGCGTTTCGGGTGAAGCAAGGGGAGTCCATCACCCAGCTCTCTTTGCACTACTATGATAGTAAGTATGGTACGATCGATCTGCCCATCATCGGGGAGATGGCAGAGGGGACTGAGGGACTCAACACCCTCCCAACGATCATCGACCCCTACAGAGTGAAGTCTGATCCTATCGAGCGACAGATTAGCCGTGCAGTCACCGTGTTGCGTAAGGCGTATGCTCAGGCACATCCCCCGAAGACCAGCACCCCACCACCCCCCAAGCAGGTCACGATACCCCCACTCGATGCGAGTAGTGAGGGGCGTGAGTCTATGAAGCGATTGGGTGATACCCCCGCACTCATCACCGCACTCAAAACGCTACAGTGGGTACCCGCTTACTATAAGGCGACTGCGTCACTCTACTCCCCTGCGGGACTCTTCACCCAAGGGTGGGCGACAGAGAATGCGATGTTCTATGCACTCTACGACCACCTCCAAGGGCAGAGGGTACGGTTTGGGAGTTACCACCTCACCCCTCAGGGGCGTGAGGTCTTGTCGGCTAGAGCAGGGGAGGTACCTCTTAGAGATACCATTCCGTTTATCGAGTGGGAGGAGGCGGGGAGTCTTCACTCGCTTGTCTTGCCCTTTTTGGAGCCTAGTGAGGCGGTGGCGGAGTGGATTACACAGAAGCACTACCGCTCATCGCGTGCCAAGTGCTACACAACCCTCACCGTGACACTACGCTACCGCCCCCAGAGTGATGGGAGTACGACACAGAGTTTTGGGATGTTTGGAGGTGCGATGGGGGGGAGTAGGCATCGTGTGAAGTCTGCGGTGATACTCAAAAAGCGGTGGGATCTAGCGGAGGTCTCTGATACCCCTATCGATGTCTACTTCCCAAAGACAACCGCATACTACACCGACCACAACGGCACCCACCAAGACCAGACCCACGCCCTCCCTGAGCGCCACATCGCCCCTGAGGAGTTGGCGATCACCATTGAGATGCCCGATGGCACGCTCGATACCTACACCCACCACTTTGAGAAGGGGGAGTCCTTGAGTGATCTCTTCTTGAGTATTGCCTTGGGTACGCCTGATATCCCCAAAGCGACGCTTGCACGCATGGAGCAGAAGCGGGTAGATCGCTTTGCGGGGCAGAGCCACCCCACTATCACCCCCCTCTCGAAGCTTCAGTGGATCAACCGTGCCAAGCTCTATAAGTTTGTCACCCTACAGCATGCCTATGAGAGGCATCTAGCCCAGAGCCTAGGGGTTGTTGCAACGCGTCACAAGACTCCTCGGGCGATCCTTGCGATGGTGGAGCGACACCCTGATGGTAGACTTACTAGCTCTATCGACCTACGGCGTGTATGGGGAGATAGCTATGGTAGCACCAAGCGGTGTAGAGCCTTTCAGCTGATGGGAGGGATACTTGGAGCGGAGGCGGAGACACAGGTGATCCCCAATGCTCCTAGCCTTGAGGGGTATTGGCAGTCACACATTGCGACCTTTACGCTTCTGCCTCTTACGCAGAAGTCTCCTATCCTTGCGTGGATGCGGTCGCACCATCTCCCCTCACCCCTAATCACCCGCTATCAGCAGAGTGATAGGGTATGGCTCTACCCTTTAGGGGATACCCCACCGCGTCTTTGGTTTGAGATCGATCCCGATACCTACCATACGGTACTCGTGAGAGCCGATGGTCGCTACGGGGCGATGAGTGAAGAGGAGATACTCCAATCGGTGATGGATATCGCGAGTTATGGCTTTGGACTCTTTAAGGGGGTGGAGACGAGTATCTTTACGGTGCTGACTTACTCTCTACGACTCCCCGATACTTGTGGTGTCCTCAAGTCTGCTCAACGCCTAGCCAACACCATCGCCTGTGCCGTCTCGACGATGCAGTTCGCCTCAGGGGCTCTCTCCTCAACGACCATCGCCAATGCAGGGGGTGGAGCAGGCACTCTGCTAGGGTGTGCAGGACAAGGGGGTGCCTCCAAAGCCGTCAGCTGGGCAACGGCTCTAGCTCGTGGAAACCAGAGTGGTATGACAGGTGTCTCTGAGACCCTCGGAGGGTTTGCCAATGGATTTGGCGATGGTATTGCCCTCTACTTTATGCATGCCAAGTCCAAGAGTGGATGCCCGTAAGGAGATGCAACACGAATAAAATTTAGATGGTGTATAATGAAGATAGTTCAGAGTAGAGGAGGATGGATATGATAGTTAAGGTAAACTATGGTCGATTGGTAGGGGTAGGTATGGTGTGTGGGACGCTTCTACTCTCTGCACCACTCGATAAGTACTATATCCCCAAACAGCCAACGGTAGTCTATCAAACGACTACGGCTAAGCCTGATGTGGAGATGAAGTTTAGAGCAGATATGATGAAACTCTCTCCTCAGAAGCGAGCGAAGTTAAAAACCTACTTTCAAGGCAAGATGAATCGTGCAGTGGATAATAAAAACTTTGAGGAAGCGGGGTATTATCAAAAGCTAATCACAATTTTAGAACAACTACAAAAGGGGCAGTGATGCGTGTCATTTTTTATAAGATGTTGTTACTCATCGCACTACTTTTTGTCGGTGGGAGTCTGCTCTATGGAGAGGAGAGTGACCCAGAGATTACCGCGTTGGCACAAAATTACACCTATGGGGGGGCTACCACCTCAGAAGCCTCCTCCAAGGTACAGCCAGTCGTAGAATCCAATCAAGAGGTTGTGCGGATGCAGGTCGAAGCCAATGTACGCTATGTAGAAATTACAGCGATGCTCTATGCATTCTCCTTGGTTATTATCATGGTCTTTATGTGGGATAAAAAACACCAATCCAAAGATATTGTAACGATGGTGGGGATGGCTTCGGTGATATTTGGTACTATCCTTCTTGTACTGATGGTAGGGGATACAGGACAACTCACCGCTCCGATGGGTATACTTGGTGCGATTGCTGGGTATCTCTTTGGTGCGTCAGATAAGAGTAAAGTGGTAGAGGGGTAGGGGATGATTTGTGTCGAGTCGATAGGTGCAGGGGAGGGGGATTGTCTCTGGATTGAGTATGGTGAAGAGGAATGCTATCGTATCCTTATCGATGGGGGGACGCGTGCAACCTACAAACAACTCAAAAAGCGTATCGAACGCCTCCCCTTGGATGCACGCCACTTTGAGCTTTTGGTGATTACGCATATCGATGCGGATCATATTGGTGGGGTCTTGAGACTGCTTGAGGATGAGGGGCTAGGGGTTACTTTTGCTGATATCTGGTTCAATGGACTGAGACATCTAGGAGGGGGGCGTACCAAAGGGGTGATGCAGGGTGAACGGCTCTCGGACTATCTCACACACACCGCTAGTGCATGGAATGGAGCTTTTGATGGAGAGGCGGTGGTCGTCAAGGAGGAGGCAGTAGGAGTGCCTATAGCCCTTCGTGGAGGGGTAGAGCTGATTCTTCTCTCTCCTACCCAAGAGGCACTCACCTCTCTACAACCACACTGGCTCAAAGAGATGAAACGAGCCACTTTGAAATCCAGAGACTCCTCAGAGACTCCCCATCCTATAGGTCGAAGAGGAGAGACGCTAGGAGATATTGATACCCTTGCCAAGACACCCTTTGAGTCTGATACCTCTCTAACCAATGCGAGTAGTATCGCCTTTTTACTACGCTATGAGGGGAAGCAGATGCTCTTTAGTGGAGATGCTTATGCCACAACACTACTAGAGACGATTGAGCAGTATCTCCCTGCGTGTGAGTCGCTCTCTTTGGATCTCTTTAAGGTACCACATCATGGGAGTGATGGCAACCTCTCCCAAGCACTTCTTCAACGCCTACGGTGTCATCGCTATCTCATCTCAACCAATGGTGCAAGACACCATCACCCTGATGTGGTCGCGATTGCACGGATTCTCAAGTATGGAGGGGACTCTCCTACACTCTACTTCAACTACCACTCTCACTATACTGCCGTATGGGGTGAGAGAGGGCTACCTGCACAGTACCACTACCATGTTGTCTATCCTACCAAAAACCATACAGGGGTAACCCTCCATTTTTGAGACAATGCAACATCTATAAAATTCTCCTCTGTTATACTGTAGGGTAAAAAAGGAGATAAGATGAAGCGTTCACTACATATTGGGATCAATCACTATCCTGAGATGGGAAGTGACCTAGAGGGGTGTATCAATGATGCCAATGACTGGCAAGAGGCACTAGCCAAGCGAGAGTTCTTGACGACTTCTCTACTCGATGGAGAGGCGACCAAGGGTGCGATGGTGGAGGCACTTACGAAGATCGTCGCAGATACCAAGCGAAATGATATTGCAGTGATTACCTACTCAGGTCATGGGACATGGGTACCTGATGAGGATCATGATGAGGCAGATGGGAGAGATGAAGCCCTCTGTCCTTATGATATTGCCACGGGTGAAGTTCTCATAGATGATGAACTCCATGATATCTTTAGTCATAAGAGGTGGGGGGCTCGTATTATCTTTATTAGTGATTCGTGTCACTCTGGGTCGGTGAGTCGTGTGAGTCACTTTGTTCCAGGAGTTGAGGGGGATTCGTGGAAGTTTCCTGCGATTAAGTTTCTCCCCCCTGAGAGTTATCTACACAACAATCGAGCCCTCTTGAGTCGAGCAAAACGGGTCGAGAACCAATCTGCACGCGGGAAGATCCGTGCGGCATCGGTATTGCTCTCGGGGTGTAGAGATAATGAGTATAGCTATGATGCGTGGTTTAATGGTCGTGCCAATGGTGCCTTTACCTATATGGCACTCCAAGCACTCACACGCTTATCCCAAGAGGCAACCTATAGTGACTGGTATCGGGAGATACGCAAATTTCTCCCCCATGTGAACTATTCACAAACCCCACAAATTGTTGCGTCACGGTATCAAAAAAATAGATGGAAAGTCTTTGAGGAGTAGATGATGGCAAAGAGTCAATATAGTAAAGTGGTTTTAGATGCACGACGAGATAGATTGGATTTAAGAGATAGGGAGTATCGTCCTCCATTAATCTCACTTCCTGCTTCATGGCCAAGAGAGGCGGATATAGCAAAGTACTTCCCTCTCTATAATCAGATGGGTATGGTACTCAATCAAGGTGAAGAGGGAGCCTGTACAGGCTTTGGACTAGCAGGGGTAATCAACTTCTTAGTGTGGTGGGATGCCGTGAGTCAAGAGGGTGATGCGTTGAAAAAAGAGGAGATCCAAACGCGAAAAGTCAGCCCTAAGATGCTCTACAATATGGCACGAATCTATGATGAGTGGAAAGGAGAGGATTATGAGGGGTCGAGCTGTAGAGGGGCAATGAAAGGATGGCATAAACATGGGGTTTGTAGCCAAAAATCGTGGCCTAACCACAAGCATAAAACAGAGGAGTATCCTGCTAAGGATTGGGCTAAGGAGGCGGTGGAGAACCCTTTGGGGGTCTACTATCGAATCAATAAAGATTCTGTGGTAGATATGCAAGCAGCGATTATGGAAGTGGGGGCTATCTACTGCTCCGCTACAGTGCATACGGGGTGGCAGAAGATCATTTCTTCTGATATATTGCCTACTATCAAACAGACCAAGCGTAAGATGGGAGGACATGCCTTTGCTATCGTAGGGTACAACAAAGAGGGGTTTATCGTACAGAACTCATGGGGAGGAGAGTGGGGCTTTCATGGATTTGCTGTCATCACTTATCGTGATTGGGTAGAGAATAGTACCGATGCGTGGGTTGCGGTAAGAGGGGCACCACTTGCGGTAGAACGCGTTCCGATTACCTTCTCCAATCAAGCCCTTCAGACTGTGGGTGCGGACTATTCAAAATCAGAAAATCTCACAATCAGTCGAGCCTTGGGCTACTCCTATACACAAGAGCGTCTCAAGCCCTGGAGTGAAGAGCAGGCCTATCAGCATAGTGTGGTGATTGGTAATGATGGAAGACCAAAACGGACGATTGTCTCTGCTTCAACCCCAGAAGAGTCTGTTCAAATCATCTCCTATCGCTACCTCAAAGCGTGGATGGCAGAGAGTAAAAAGAATCGAAAAGTGGTTATCTATGCACATGGGGGACTCAACAATGAGAAAGATTCGATTAATCGCATTAGGATTATGGCTCCCTACTTCAAAGCCAATGGGATCTATCCACTCTTTATCACATGGAAAACAGGCGTTATGGAGTCAATCTCCAATCAAATCCATGATCAGATAGGGAAAATCTTCTCAGCGGTGGGTATCGCCTCATCTAGTACAAAAGCACACGGGATACTCCAGAGGTTTCAAGAGTCGATCGATCGTTCGATTGAGAGCTTCTCCAAACATATTGTAGTCAAAGGGATCTGGTCAGAGATCAAAGAGAATGCTAAGTATGCGAGTGATAGAGCGGTTCCTGGATATGCACAGCATGGTGATACCAAATCAGGTGGGATGGTCATCTTGGCACAATCGCTAGAGAGACTTCAGAAGGAGTTTGGGTGTGAGGTGCATCTTGTAGGACACTCTGCGGGGTCAATTCTCTTTGGGTACTGGATGGAGGAGTTGGCAAAACGAGCCATGTTGATCGACTCATTGACACTCTATGCTCCTGCGTGTACGGTAGAGTTTGCCAACAAGTACTATATCAAAGCTCATAAAAAAGGGGTAATAGACTTCTTGCATAACCAAAAAAATGATAAAATCTCTTAAAAATTATATTGGTTAAGAAATGAAGAATTATGAAAAGCTAAAACAATTAAAACCAGAGTTATTTAAAAGATTAACAGGGGTAA
>Ga0256837_1000172_pt1 | contig 58390 bp, 61 predicted proteins | sample 4562384metaG_FD_185976 | JGI IMG/M metagenome (GOLD analysis project Ga0256837, IMG submission 185976) | Hydrothermal vent microbial communities from Guaymas Basin, Mexico - 4561-384 | ecosystem: Environmental > Aquatic > Marine > Hydrothermal vents | place: Mexico: Guaymas Basin | collected... | reverse complement strand
TGCCATTGGTCAGCGTCCTATTGATTTACACCTTAAAGCCCTAGAGCAGATGGGTGCAAACATAGAAATAAAAGCTGGTTACATAGAAGCTACCGCTCCAAATGGTCTTACTGGATGCAATATAATTTTTGATAAAATCACCGTTACGGGAACAGCAAACATTGTAATGGCAGCAGCCCTTGCACATGGAACTACTACCATCACAAATGCAGCTCGTGAACCAGAAGTTGTCCAACTCTGTGAAGTACTTCAAGCTAGTGGTATCTCTATAGAGGGAGTAGGAACAGCCATTTTAACCATTCAAGGAACAGGTGGAAATCTTATAAATATAGAAGAGTTTTCTATTATACCTGACCGTATTGAAGCAGGAACATACCTCTGTGCAGGAGCAATAACAAAGTCTGAAATTACACTCATAAATGTAGAGCCAAAACACCTTGGTGCCGTTTTAGCAAAACTTGAAGAGATGGGAAGTAGTTTTACTATCTCTCATACAAGCATCACTATTCACCCTGCACAAGAGATAAAACCTGTCAAAATTATCACTCAAGAGTATCCTGCATTTCCAACAGATATGCAAGCACAGTTTATGGCACTTGCAACACAAGCTGATGGTGTGTCTATTATTGAAGAACGTCTTTTTGAGAACCGTTTTATGCATGTTAGTGAACTCCAACGTATGGGTGCAGATATTACACTCAATGGTCATACAGCAACAGTAAATGGAAAAAGCAATTTAAGTGGTACAGATGTTATGGCTACAGACCTTCGAGCTTCATCAGCTCTAGTACTAGCAGCACTAGTAGCTACTAATGAGACAAATATTCATCGTATTTACCATCTTGACCGTGGCTATGATGCATTAGAAAAAAAGCTTGAGGGAGTTGGTGCAAAAATAGAGAGACTTAAAGAGTAAAAAGTCCCTACTTCTCTTCAAAAATTATCATTTCATAGATACTTTTTGTTGTAACAAGTGCTTTATCTGGTGAAACAGAGTGAACACTCTGTGCTGTTTGCACAGCATGACGTAAATCAGCTATCTCTTTTTCCATTCCATCTACATTATCTTTTAAACGTAAAATTATATCTACACCTGCAAGATTTACCCCAAGTTCACGAGTTAAACGCAGTATAAGCTTTATTTTATCTATATCACGTTGTGAATAGAGTCTTATTCGTCCATCTGAACGTGAAGGGCAGATAAGATTTTCTCTTTCATACTGACGTAGAGTTTGAGGATGTATATCTAAAAGTTTTGAAACTATAGAAATTAGATATACTGGTTCATCATAATTGTGTACCATCACTTACTCCTTTGGAAGTTTCTCTTTCATTATCTTAACTAAATCTTTATCTAAACTATCCACATTTGGTAAAACAATATTTGCTTTTAAGTAGAGATTACCACGAGTTTTTGTTTTTCTATTCATAGCACCCATCTCTTTTACACGAAAACGTTGTCCATTTTTAGTGCCTGCAGGAACCTTAAGTTTTATCTCTTTCTCAAGTGTCTCTATGGCAATTTTTTCGCCAAAGAGTGCTGCATAAAGAGGTACATCAAAAGTTTTTACAAGATCATCACCCTCTCTCTCGTAATCAGGATTTGAAGCAACTGTTATCTTTAGGAAAAGATCACCAACACGTCCACCTTGTGCATGACCTTTACCTTTAACACGCATCTTCTCACCTGTATTTACACCAGCAGGAATCTTAATGTCAAATCTATCACCATTAACGGCAACAGAGTGCGAACCACCTAATATAGAAACAACAAAAGGTATAGTAACCTTCGTCTCCATATCTAAGTTTGGCTCTTGATGGAAGCCACCACCTCCACCAAATCCGCCACTACCACCAAAAGGATTACCGCCACCCCCAAATGGATTACTACCACCGCCGAAGCCACCTCCATTAGAGAACATCTCACGAAGAATATCATCTAAGTTTGAACCCCCTGCACTTCTTGAGAAGTCATGAAAGTTTTGACCACCAAACATAGCATCCCCATGCATATCATATTGTGCTTTTTTCTCTTTATCGCTCAGTATCTCATATGCTGCATTTATCTCTTTAAACTTCTCTTCAGCAGAAGCTTCTTTATTTACATCTGGATGGTACTGACGTGCTAACTTTCTATATGCTTTTTTTATCTCTGATTCAGTTGCACCCTCTGTTATCTCTAATGTTTCGTATAATGATTTTGCCATTGTTTACTCCTTAACTTTTCTCATAATTGTTTAATTAATGAAATTATATCATAAGAGTTGAGTCTATGTCAATCAAGTTTAAATAATTACAGTACTATTATCTCTAAAAGCTAAAGCTTTAGGATATGCTCTCTCCTCGCACAATTTCTGTGCTAGTTCTGTCACCTCTTCTTCTAAAAATAACGAAAGATTTTCAAAATTTCGTACCCCATACATCTCTTGAGAAACATACCCTAAAGCTATAAGTTTTTTACTAATACTATCGGCCATACTTAAAACAGAGGAGGCCTTAACTATCTCACATCGGGCATATCGTTCTCCCTCAAAAGAGACCTCAGCAGCTCGTAAACTTGCATCATCCCCTGGTATTTGTTGTGCTCCAAAAAGTGGTTTTAAACTCACTTTAGCATCTTTAAAAGAGGGAATAAACTGTGTCATATGCTCAATGGCTAGTTCTGCTCTACTAACAACATCTGCTTTTCGCCACCCTTTATAAATTTTCTTTATATACTTCGCATCAAGTTTTGGCTGTGCACTGCAACAGAGATGACTCTTTACAAGCCCATCTCTAAAGAGAGTAATATCTTCAGTCATAGCATGAAGTTGGAAGTATCCATCATGGTAGGGAGTAAACTGTGCCATCCCCTGCGGTGTTCCTCGCTCTCCATGAAAAATAATTTCAGGAAGTTTTAGCCCACTTCGCCAGTGGGTTACATACGCTGCTTTAAACTCCACATACCGTTCGCGTTTAAAGCCCAACATATCATCTATCTCTCCACTTATAAATCCAGCGGCATTTATAAGATACTCAAATGAACCCTCAATTTTTTTCTCACTCTGCATAGCAACTATATGGTATCTATTCTCTAACTTTTTTATACTCTTAACTTCGGTTTGTCTTAAAATCTTTACATTTTTTTTATCTTCTAAAAGAAGTGTTACAGATGCAGCAAGTCTAAAAACATTCAATCCATACTCTTGAACCATAACAAGTGGGAATTTTAACCTCCCCGTATCTATAAGCTGTAGTGCTCTAAACATCCATCTATCAAAGCCAAAAAGTTTTTCACTGTTTTGAGTGTTTTTTAAAGCGATTACATCCTCTTTAGAGTAAAGTTTATAATAGTTTTCTGGATTCCCTAAGACTCTATTTTGTATATTTTTTGAAACTAAAAATTTATAATGCTTTTGCAAAAGTGCTAAACGGGGGAAAAGTGCTTGAGGATCACTCTTGTCTTCTATGGGAGTTGCTATAAGGGTTGGTCTAAACTCTACAGCACAAGGATAGAGTTGTACTAACTCTATAGACTCTTCTAAAAGCTGTACACACTGGCTATCTGAAATCTCTCTATAAAGATTACCTCCAGCATGAAGATGACAGATAGGAGGACCATTTACAAGGCTTTTTTGCTTTTCAAAAAGTGTCACTTCTAAATCAAACGCACTTAAATAGTTTGCAATGGAAGCCCCAGCGATACCACCACCAACTATGGCAATTTTGGCTCTTTTCTTACTCATTTTAAAGAAAAAACCTCAACTATGTCTTTAAAGTTTTCTAATACGAGAGTAGGATTAAAGTTTGAAATAGGCTCTCCATAGTTATAACCATAACTTAGCCCTACACTCTGCATATCTGCTGCATTTGCGGCAAGTATGTCATTTTTGGAGTCTCCAATCATAACTGCTTTTTCCACTGATATATCTAACTTCTCACATACATACAAAAGAGGTTCTGGTTCTGGTTTCTTACTACTAAGTGAATCCCCACCTAAAATCAGAGAAAAATTACTAGCAATATCTAGTTTTTCTAGTATCGGTTGTACAAAAACAAAAGGCTTGTTTGTAACTATGGCCATTGTATAGCCTAATGAGTAAAGTATTTGTAGTGTCTCTTTTACATCTGCATATAGTACGGTTTTTACACAAATATTTTCTCTGTAACTCTCTAAAAATATTGATAAAGCACTCTCAAAAAGTGCTTTATCAATACTCTCATCTATTATCTTGTTAGCACTTAAAGCACGCTTTACAAGGGTAGAAGCACCATTTCCAACCCAAAGGTCGATGGTAGCCTCACTAAAAGTCTCACGACCAAGAGAAGTAAGCATAAAGTTTATAGCCAAAGCTAAATCTGGAGCACTATCAATAAGTGTTCCGTCTAGATCAAATATAATAAGTTCTTTCTCTTTAAACTGCATCACTTCTCTTTCATACTCTCTAGTGTAAAAAGTGACGAACTTCTGAGAAGTACAGACTCATACCAAACTCATTAGCAGCATCAATAATCTCTTCATCTCTTATACTTCCACCAGGCTCTATAACATTTTTCACACCAGCTTCAGCTGCTGCATCAATGCTATCACGGAATGGGAAAAATGCTTCAGAAGCTAAAGCTGCGCCTCTAACATCAAGACCCATATCTTTTGCTTTTTTCAAAGCACACTGAGCGGCATCAACACGAGAAGTCATTCCCATACCAACAGCTACCATCGCTGCATTTTTTACATAAACAACACAGTTAGATTTTGTAAGACTTGCTACTTTGTAAGCGATCTCAAGATCTTTTATCTCAGCAGCTGTTGCGGCATTTTTAGAAACTAACTTAGCATTTTTTACTTCATCTTTACCAACCACATCAGCATCTTGGTAAACAAATCCACCATCAATGTGTTTGAAATCTTTTTTATCATTTGCAAGAACAAGCTTATCAGCACCCATCTCAAAAAGTTTTATACGTTTTTTCTTCGCGAAAATCTCTTGAGCTTCTTCTGTAATACGACCAGCGATAACTACTTCTAAGAAAATTTCATTCATCTTCTCAGCAAGTTCTGCGTTTACTGTACCATTTACTGCAACTACACCACCAAATGCTGAAACTGGATCACATTTAAGTGCTTCAGTGTAAGCTTCAAGAAGTGTATCTTTTATAGCAAATCCACAAGGGTTACCATGTTTAGAGATACATACTGCGTTATCATCACCAAAACCAGCGGCAATTTTAACAGCTCCATTAAGGTCATTTAAGTTGTTAAAACTTGCTTCACCTTTAAGTGTTGTAAAGTTATTTGAGAAGTGTTTGTCAAACTCATAAAGAGCCCCTTTTTGATGAGGATTCTCACCATAACGAGTATCCATCACTTTATTTCCTACTACAAACTGCTTCTCACCAAAACCATCATTAAAACGCTCATTCATGTAGTTTGCTATCATAGAGTCATACGCTGCTGTATGCTCATAAGCTTTTATCATGTAACCACGACGGAACTCTTTCGTATTCTTTTCATTCTCTATAGCATCAATCACTTCAGAGTAATCTTCAACATTTGTAACGATGATAACTGCGTCAAAGTTCTTAGCTGCTGAACGAACCATAGCAGGTCCACCGATGTCAATGTTCTCAATAATCTCATCAAAGTCATCAGTTTTTTCAATAGTCTCTTTAAAAGGGTAAAGATTTACACATACTAAATCAATAGACTCAACACCAAGTTCTTTGGCTTGGTCAAGATGAGACTGCTTATCACGACGATGTAAAATCCCACCATGAACATAAGGGTTTAAAGTTTTAACACGCCCCTCAAAACACTCAGGAAATTTAGTCACTTCATCTATCTCAATAGCCGCTATTCCAGCTTCAACTAATTTTTTATAAGTTCCACCAGTTGAAATGATCTCATAACCATTTTTTACTAAAGAGTTACAAAACTCAACTACACCCGCTTTATCACTAACACTTACTAATGCTCTTTTTGCCAAAGGAAATCCTTTTACTCTTGTTTAAAATAATTGCGCAATTTTATCTAAAACTAGATTATGATTTTATGAAGCATAGCTTATATTATAAATTTTTCTTAAATCTTGAAAAGTGTAGTTTGCTGATATATCTTTATTCATTTTACACTACTAAATGTTTATTTTGTTTTATATAATAAGTAGTTAAATAACTAATGCTTTTTTCTATTGAATTGTTATTATAAAAATCTATCATCATTTTATTAAATTCAAATTTATCTTTTGCTTTTATATTTAAAAGGGGATAACCATTTTGTAGCAAGATACCATTCATCATAAGTCTTGATACTCTTTTGTTTCCATCATAAAAAAATTGACATTTAGCACCAAATAAAAAATAACTTATAGCTCTAACTATAGGGTGTTTTATCTTTTTTATTTGCTCTATACCCTCTATAAAAACTGTATCTAAACTTGAAGCTTTGGGTGGTAAGTATTCTGTCCCACCTATATTGACTCCACTACTTCTAAACTCTCCCCAACTCAAAGCCTCTTCAAATGCTACTTTTTTATGTAGTTGTAACAGAGTCTTTTTGTTTAACTCAAAAGTATTATTTTCTATAAGTTCAAATAGTAAATTTACACTTCTATTTTGATTTAATATCTGCTGTTCATCACTTAGTTTATGCCCACCTATGGTAATACCATCTAAAAGTGTTGCCACTTCAGGATAAGTCATAGCATTACCCTCTAGTGCCGAAGTATTATAAATAAAATCAACTCTATCTTTTTTTGCCATTGCTAAAAAGAATTTTTTATTTGCTTGAAATATATCTAACTCTTTTGTAGTTATTTTATTTATAGTTCTACTATCTATTTGCATCTTGGTTCTCCTGCTTTATCCCTTACCAAGACAGCATTTTTTATATTTTTTTCCACTACCACAAGGACAAGGTTCATTTCTACCGACTTCTCTTCTGTTGGCTCTTATCTCTAAGAGTTTATCATTTTCTCTTGTAAAATTACCAAAAAGATTATCTAGCATCGTTAGTTCTTTTTGTGTTACTCTTTGCTCTCTAATACCCATCCTTATTTCAACATCTTCTAGGTCACCCATAAACATAAGATCGACAGCATCTCTTTGGAAGCACTCTTTTATTAATTGATGATACTCTTGTAAATCATTATCTACACAAAATGAGATAACATGCGCATTTAATACTTCATTTTGAGACTCTTTAAGAATAGTTTGAAGTAGTTTTTTCACTTCCTCTAGTGAAACCTCATTATTTTTCACCATCTCTTCAATAGTTTGAAAATATGAAGAACGAACCCAAGTGCTATGTTCCGTATCCACTACTGCTTTAGCAAAATATGGGTACATACCATCTATATAAGGCCATATTAAAATATAAAAATCATCCAATATCCAATCATTATAATTATCTTCATCACCATTTTCTAACATTTTTATAAGTATCCCTTTAAACTCTGGGGATTCTAATTCACTTAAAATATACCAAGAATAGACAACTCCAAAAGACTCATCTATCTCATCATCATTTAAATAGTCGTATTCAAATTCAAACAGCTCCATATCTTGTGCAAGTTGTAGTAACTGAGGAATATCTTCTTTAGCAAATCCAAATTTTTTTACAAATAGTCTATTGTTTTCATTTGAACGCATTAAGTCATCTCTACCTAACTTCAGTAGTTTAGCAACTCGTCCATCATATTTTTGACAAATCTCTTTTAAATCTTTTTGTGACATCATATTTTCCTATTTTATTTCAAAAACTATACCATTTTTGTCAATAACTTTTTTATAATCTATTACCATCATCCTAAGAATGTTTTTTCCATACTCAATATTGTTTTCAAGGAGAAGACCATTAAAGATAATTCTCCTTTTTTAGAAGCATGTCATTTAATTTTACGGTTTTATTCATAGCTTATATCCAATAGCATATTTTCTTGTAAAGTATTTTTCTTTGTAATTACCTCTTGTTTATATAGCTCTGCCTCAATATCTCTTGTCATTTGTAAAGAGTCATAACTTACTCTCCAGTTTTCACTTTCCATTGTAACAACACCTGCTGTTTTTGAATTAAGTTTTACAACTTTTGCAAATCGTATTTTATGCTCATTATCCTTAAATGAGACAAAATCACCAACTCTTAATGCACTTTTTTTCACACCTATTTTCTGCATAGATTTTATATCTACTTCTTTATTATCCAAGTTTATAGATGCAAATAAAATCCTCCAGATTTTATTATCACAACTGTTTCTAATTTCACATCTTGTTTTTAAAATTTTCCTAACTACAGCTTTTTCTAATCTATTCGTAGTTTCATCTAACCATGTTATCTCTTCTCCAATTTGTAAAGAGTTTTTCACTTTTTGAATCCGTTTATGACTATCCAATTCACTATTGATAGCAACCTGTAAACGATATAAATCAAACAATGTAGCTTTATCCAACTCTTCAATTATATGTGTATAGTCCATCTTCCATCCAATATTACTAATTTACCTTCGATATAACCATATTCAATGAGTCTCTTTGAATAGCGGTATTGTTTTCTTATCTTTTTCACTGATCTCATGTACTGAACGATGGTAGTCGTTTTAACAACTTTTCACTCTTTATAAATAATTCTTCAAGTATATTAAACCTGTATATTTTTAAACAAAATTATATCATTTAATAATATGTAATGCAATATATGTCAGACAAACTGCTAAACTGGTAGGTAAGTTTGAGATTTAAGAACTATGTCCAAATAATGGATTTGTGGGGATTAGTCTTTGAATTTTGGGAGCTACCTTAAAGCATTTAAACTTTAACACCATACTCAATGAAAACTTGTTATTATTCTCTTATGAAAAATAATATAGCAATAATGTGTTCTGGTGGGGATGTATCGGGTATGAACCCTGCCCTTAAAAGGTTTGTTGAGTATGCTCTTGAGAGAGAGCTAACCCCCTACTTTATCTATGATGGATATGAGGGTATGATAGATAACAATATTAAAAAAGCAACTTACACTGATGTGGCAGGTATTATTACTCGTGGTGGTACAAAAATAGGAAGTGCTCGGAGTAAACGCTTTATGCTTCAAGAGTATAGAAAAATTGCAAAAAAGAATTTAGATGCACTTGAAATAACCATGCTCATTGTACTCGGAGGAGATGGCTCCTTTCGTGGACTTCACACTTTTTATGAAGAGCATAAGGTAAAATTTTGTGGGATTCCTTCTACTATAGATAACGACATAACAGGAACAGACTACTGCTTAGGGGTTGATAGTGCACTCAACATCATAAAAACTTCTATTGATTCACTCAGGGACACAGCTAGCTCTTTTAAGCGTGCTTTTGTTATTGAGACTATGGGAAGAGACTGTGGCTACTTGGCACTTATTACACACATTACATCAGGGTCAGAACTCTGTCTTATTCCCGAAGTAGAGTATAACCTCAAAGAGTATGAAAGTAAATTTAGAGCAGAAATTAAAAATGGAAGGCGCTATTTTATTGCCATTATTTCAGAGGGAATAAAAGAGAGTGCTCAGGATATTGCAGACTGGTTTGAACAGGAGATAGGTATTGAGTCTAGAGTAAGTGTTTTAGGACATATACAAAGAGGTGGGAACCCTACTGTTAAAGATAGAGTTATGGCTTATAAATTTGTAACTTATGCCATAGATGCTCTCTTAACACATCATAATGAGTCTATCCTTTGTTTAGAAAATGGAAAGTTTATGAAAAAAAATATAAATGAAGTAGTAAATATTAAACATACGTTAAATAAAAATTTATTATACCTATTGAAACCATAATGTAACAATTTTGTGATATAATTTCTTAATTCAAAATATGGGGATATTAAAAATGAACAAAATTATACTAATTACTCTCTGCTTTAGCTCTTTACTTTCTGCTTCTTCACTCATAGACTCAAGAGATACAGAGCTTTGTCAAGAGAGACAGCTCAAAGAGACACTAAGAGATATGGAGTCTGAAAGAAGACTTTATAGTAGAACAGATAGTATGCAAGATAGAAAAAAGAATGAATGTTCGATGAAACAGATGCAAGCAAGAAGAGCACTTACTCACAAATAAAAGATAAGCAGTAGATAAAGAGAGTTTAAATGTCTCTCTCTATTACTGCTTTAAATGTATTAAAGTAATTATCTTGAAGCTGAGTCATACTCATTTCAATGTCATTTACTTTAATAGCATCGCCACCAACTGTTCCAATTTTTTCAACTGCCATTGACTCATCTAACATCGCTTCAAATGCAGCACAGTTTTCAGGTTTTACTTCAATGATAGCACGAGACTGAGACTCTGCAAATATATCTCTTGCATCACCTACTGTCATCTCTACATCACAACCAAGTCCTGATGTTGCTACCATTTTAGCTAAAGCAATTGCTACACCACCACTTGAAGCATCTTTAGCACACTCTAAAAGATGCTTTTTATTTGCTTCAATTACTAAATCCCAAAGAGCAAGCTCATTTTTGTAGTCAATTACGGGCATAGTCCCAGCAACGGTGCCACAAATCTCTTTCATATAAAGAGATCCACCAAACTCGCTCTTTGATTCACCAACTAGATAAAGGGCATTACCCTCACCTTGGAAGCTAGACATTAAAACATTGTTTTGGTCATCATTTACACCAACAGTCGCTATAGAAGGTGTTGGAAAAACTGAAACACCATTTGTTTCATTATAAAGTGAAACATTTCCACCAATAACTGGAGTAGTAAGTGCAGCACATGCTTCTTTTATACCCTCACAAGCTTGACCAAACTGCCACATAACTTCTGGATTCTCAGGGTTACCGAAGTTAAGACAATCTGTAATAGCTAAAGGTCTTGCACCACTCATAGCAACATTACGTCCAGCTTCTACAGTAGCGGCAGCACCACCACCACGAGGATCAATGTAACAAAAACGTACATTACAGTCAGCAGACATAGCAAGTGCTTTACCATTCTCTTTTACTCTTATAACAGAAGCATCAAGCATCCCACCATTTTTGATAGTGTTCGTTTGTACCATAGAGTCATACTGAGTATAGATCCAAGACTTATCTACAACTTCCATAGATTTTGTAAGTGTCTCAAATGCTTTTTGATTTGTTACAGCTGGGAAATCGTTTATAGATATATTCTTAATAAGGTCAAGATATGGTGGTTTACTCATAGGACGGTTAAGCTCAGGTGCTTCTTCACTCACGGGGTCAACAGGAACTTCAGCACACTTCTCACCATGCCAGAAAAGTTCCATATTTCCAGTACCTGTCACTTCACCAACAACAGCAGCATCAAGGTCCCATTTTTCAAAAATATCGATAATCGCTTGTTCTGAACCTTTTTTAGCACACAAAAGCATACGCTCTTGAGATTCTGAGAGCATAAAGTCATAAGGAGTCATGTTCTCTTCACGAGCAGGAATTTTGTCAAGATGCATAATCATACCCGACCCTGAACGTCCAGCCATCTCAAACGATGAAGAAGTAAGACCAGCAGCACCCATATCTTGAATACCTACAACATGGTCAGTCTTAAAAAGTTCCATACAAGCTTCTAAAAGAAGTTTTTCAGTAAATGGATCCCCAACTTGAACAGTAGGACGAAGAGATTTTGACTCCTCTGTAAATGAGTCAGAGCTCATAACTGCACCACCAAGACCATCACGACCTGTTTTTGCACCAACATACATTACAGGGTTTCCAATACCCTCAGCAACACCTAAAAAGATCTCATCAGATTTTGCAATACCAAGATTAAAAGCATTTACAAGAATGTTACCATTATAACACTCATCAAAACTCACTTCTCCACCAATAGTAGGCACACCCATACAGTTACCATAACCACCAATTCCCTCAGTTACACCTCGAACTAAGTAACGTTGATGCTTAGAGATATCGTCATCGTTTAAAACATTTCCAAAACGAAGTGCATTGAGTGAAGCTACAGGACGAGCACCCATAGTAAATACATCACGCATTATTCCACCAACACCAGTTGCAGCACCTTGATACGGCTCAATGAAAGATGGGTGATTGTGTGATTCCATTTTAAATACAGCTGCATAACCATCACCAATGTCAATAACACCAGCATTTTCACCTGGACCCTGAATAACCCAAGGAGCTTTAGTTGGAAAACCTTTTAAATGTACTTTTGATGATTTGTATGAACAGTGCTCACTCCACATCGCAGAAAATATTCCAAGCTCAACAAGGTTAGGCTCGCGATTAAGTATCTCTTTAATATGTGTATAGTCTTCTTGACTTAACTTATGGTTTGCTAATTGTTCTTCAATGTTTTCTAGTTGTTGGCTCAAGGTAATATCCTAAAAGAATTTTTCTTTAAAAACGAATTGTATCTAAAAGTGGGTAAAAGTTATTTTAATCGAACTTATATTCTAAAAGAGTAAAATCAACTTCGTTTCAAATGAAATATTAAGTACTTTTTGGATATAATTGCTAAATTTTATAAAGATTATTCAAAAGGTAAAAAATGCCAAAACGCACCGATATAAATACTATTTTACTTATAGGTTCAGGTCCGATTGTAATCGGTCAAGCCTGTGAATTTGACTACTCAGGAACACAAGCTGTTAAAACACTTAAAGAGTTAGGCTATCGTGTAGTTCTCATCAACTCAAATCCTGCAACAATTATGACAGATCCAGAATTTGCTGATCGTACTTACATCGAACCAATTAAAGAAGATGTTATTGCTAAAATCATTAAAGAAGAGAATGTTGATGCAGTTTTACCAACTATGGGTGGACAGACTGCACTTAATGTTGCAACAAGTATGTATGAAAAAGGTATGCTGGAGGGAATAGAGTTTCTAGGTGCAACTCCTGAAGCTATACATAAAGGTGAAGATCGTTCAGCCTTTAACGAAGCGATGATAAAAATCGGTATGGATCTTCCAAAAAGCCGCAATGCATATAGTGTCCAAGAGGCTATAGAAGTTGTAAAAGAGATCGGTTTCCCCGTTATTTCTCGTGCTTCATTTACACTCGCTGGTGGTGGTTCAGGTGTAGCTTATAATATGGAAGAGTTCAAAAAACTCGCACAAGAAGGTCTCTCCGCTTCACCAGTAAGTGAAATAGAGATTATGGAGTCAATGCTTGGTTGGAAAGAGTACGAAATGGAAGTTATCCGTGACAAAGCGGACAACTGTATAATCGTTTGTGCTATAGAAAACTTTGACCCTATGGGTGTTCATACTGGTGATAGTATTACCGTTGCCCCTGCCCTTACACTTACAGATAAAGAGTACCAAAGAATGCGTAATGCTTCTTTTGATATTCTTCGTGAGATTGGTGTTGATACAGGTGGATCAAATGTTCAGTTTTCTATCTGTCCAAAAACAGGTCGTATGATTGTTATAGAGATGAATCCTCGTGTTTCTCGTTCTTCTGCGCTTGCATCTAAAGCTACTGGTTACCCTATTGCAAAAGTTGCAACACTCTTAGCTGTTGGTTTTACTCTTGATGAAATTACAAATGACATTACAGGAACACCTGCCTCTTTTGAGCCAGTAATCGACTATGTTGTTACAAAAATTCCACGTTTTACATTTGAAAAGTTCCCTGAAGCAGTAAATACTTTAAGTACTTCTATGAAATCTGTTGGTGAAGTTATGGCTATAGGTCGTACATTTAAAGAGTCTATGCAAAAAGCTTTATGTTCACTAGAGACAGGACTTTGTGGATTTGATGAAATAGATGCTGATGATGAATTTGTTAGACACGAAATTCGACGTCCAAATGCGGACAGAGCACTTTATGTAGCTGAAGGTTTCCGTCGTGGTATGAGTATAGAAGACATGTTTGATACTTGTGCTATTGACCCTTGGTTTTTACACCAACTTAAAGAGATAGTAGAGAAAGAAGCAACTATTACAGATAAGATTCTTTTTGATGCTGATTTTATGAGAGATGTAAAAGTAGATGGTTTTTCAGACAAACGTATAAGTCAGCTTATCCTTAAAAACTCAAAACATAGTGTAATTGAAAACGAAGTATATGATGCTCGTAAAAAGCTTGGTGTCTCTTTAGAATTTAATGAAGTAGATACATGTGCTGCTGAGTTTGAAGCACTTACTCCATACCTCTATTCAACAACAAACATCACAAAACTTCCAAACGTAACCAATCGTGTAAGTGATAAGAAAAAAGTTCTTATTCTTGGTGGTGGCCCTAACCGTATCGGTCAAGGGATTGAGTTTGATTACTGTTGTGTACATGCTGCATTTGCTTTAAAAGAGATGGATATTGAGACTATTATGTACAACTGTAATCCTGAAACAGTTTCAACTGACTATGATACTTCAGATGTACTTTACTTTGAACCAATTGACTTTGAACATGTACGTGAGGTTATAGAAAATGAACAACCTGATGGAATTATTGTTCATTTTGGTGGTCAAACACCATTAAAACTTGCAGATGGACTCACTAAAATTGGTGCAAAAATTTCAGGTACACCATCAGCTGTTATTGATTTAGCAGAAGATAGAGAGCAGTTCTCAAACTTCGTTATAAAACATGGTCTTAAACAGCCAGAAAATGGTCTTGCACGTGCTAAGGAAGAAGCTGCCCCTATTGCAAATAAACTCGGTTACCCTGTTCTTGTTCGTCCATCATTTGTTCTTGGTGGTCGTGGGATGAAAATCGTTTACAGTGAAAATGAACTCAACCAGTACATGGAACTTGCCATCTCTGTTTCAAACGAAGCACCTGTTTTAATTGACAAGTTTTTAGATCAAGCTATTGAACTTGATGTTGATTGTATTTCTGATGGAAAAGAGGTGTATATAGGTTCTGTTATGCAACATATTGAAGAAGCAGGTATTCACTCTGGAGATAGTGCTTGTTCACTTCCACCAGTAAATCTTTCAAAAGAGATGATAGAAAAAGTGGAGCAGCAGACTAAAACCATAGCACTTGGACTTCAAGTTATTGGTCTTATGAATGTTCAGTATGCAATTTACAAAGATGAGATTTATCTTATTGAAGTAAATCCTCGTGCATCAAGAACTGTTCCTTTTGTATCTAAAGCAACAGGTATGCCTCTTGCAAAAGTTGCTACTCGTGTTATGATGGGTGAGACACTTGTAAGCTCACTAGCGTACTATGACAAGTATAATATTGTTGAAGAGCATAATGGTCTTCGTCGTCCAAAACTCAAAGGACATGTCTCCGTAAAAGAGGCTGTATTTCCTTTCCATAAACTTATAGGTGCTGACCTAGTGCTGAGTCCAGAAATGAAATCAACAGGTGAAGTTATGGGGATCAGTAAAAACTTTGGTGTCTCTTTTGCAAAAGCACAGATTAGTGCTGGAAATAAAATTCCAACAGGTGGTACTTGTTTCTTAAGCTTTGTAGATACAGACAAAGAACATGCTGCAGAGATCGGTCGTGGTCTTGTTAAACATGGCTTTAAACTTGTTGCAACGAAAGGAACACAGGAGATTTTAGCTAATGCAGGTATTGCATGTGAGAGAGTATTAAAAATCTCTGAGGGACGTCCAAATATTGAGGACAGTATGAAAAACGATGAAATTGATATGGCTATAAATACTTCAGATAATAACACAAGTAAAAAAGATGCTATAGTAATTCGTCAAGAGGTTCTTAAACGCTCTATTCCATACTTTACAACACTTAGTGCTGCTCGTGCTACTATACTTGCTCTTGATGAGATGGGTGATGAGACATGGTCGAAATCAACAGCACTTCAAGACTTTTTAATATAAAAGAGTTAGTTCTACTCACACAAACCGACACTACTGTCGGTTTTTTGTCACAAAATGAGCTAAAACTTCAAACAATAAAACAGCGTCCACCCAATAAGCCTTTTATAAAGGTTTATAAAAATCTAAAGTCACTCTCTTCATCAAAAATTCGTATTCCAAATACTCAAAAATCAAAACTACGACGCGCTAAAAAAACAACATTTGTTGTAAAAAACTCTGCATTTCGAGTTGCTGCAAACAGACTTCACTCTACAATCTTGAGTAATTTAGAGTGGAGCTATTCAACTTCAGCAAATGAGAGTGGAAAAAAATTTCAAAGGGAGTTTTGTGAAGAAAACTCTGATATAATTATTGAAAATATCAACTCTTTACATGAGGGGAGTGCATCAACACTCTACAAAATAAACAATAAAAAAATAGTGAGGCTTCGATGAGTAAACTTTTTCAAGCATTTCTTAGTGGTATGTTTTTTACTTTTTTCATAGATTTTTTTACTTTTTTAGGAATGAAAACTAACTATATAGACAAATATAATATTGATATTTACTATAATATCTTTTTTGTTGATAATCAAAATATTTTTATTTTTCTACTTTTTAGCATACTCTTTGGATATCTTCTACTCTATAAAAGTAACAAACTAGCACTTATTGTTATTGCACCTCTATTTATCGCATCACTCACTACACTGATTTCTCCTATTGGAAATTCCTTAGGAAAACTACTTTTAATGAAAAAAAATGTATCATTACAAACTCAAAAATTTTCTTATCATGGAGATATTATCTACAATGGAAGAAAAAATTTAAGCTTTTATGATTACAAAATTGGAAAAATTTTAACAATAAAAAAAGATAAAATAAAAGGAGAGTATTAAAAATGAGAAGTGTTACAAATAGTGTACTATTAGGCACTACAGGTGCTTTAATGATGAGTATTTTAACAGGTTGTGAAGCACCGCAGGAAGAACCGAAAAATAAATTTCTAGTAATAGAACAGCAAACGAATGGAAAGTATGTTGTTATAGAAGAGATGCCAACAGATGGACCAAGTCGTGCTATTATTCGTGAAAAAGATGCAAATGGAAATACTACTGAACGTTTTATGAACGAAGCAGAGATGAAAGCACTTGCAGATCAAGAGTACCACAAAGTACAAAATGGAACAAGTGAGACACTTCAAGATGGTGCTGGCAGTGCAGGAATGGGACTTGCAGGGACTATCTTAGCAGTAGCAGCAGGAAGCTTACTTGGAAATATGATAGGAAATGCGCTTATGAATAACAAAAGTTTCTCAAAAAATGCATCAAGTGCTAATAGAAGTGCTTATAGTCGCTCAGCTGCAGGTAAATCTGCATCAAAGAGTAGTAGTAAAAAAAGCTTTTTTGGTGGAGGTTCTAAAAGTTCTTCCGCTAGTAAAAGTGGTGGATTTTTTGGAGGTTAAGAGATGAGTATAACATTAAAAGAGAGTGAAGCACAGGCATTCTATAATGCTGCAGATGAACTTTATGATATCTATGTTGAAGCAGCTGACTACGTAATAGAAAATGATCTTTTCTTTGAACTAGATATCCCTTTTAATCTCGTCGAAGCGATTAAAAAGAGTTGGGAAAATGATGTTCATTGGCATATCTATGGAGCATTTCAGTTTTCAGGAGGTCTCAACAACACCCCTATTAAACTAGAGGGATTTGATGCAGATACACCTAAAAATCTTCTTGCAACTTCTCAAGAACAACTTGATGAAACTCATTTTAATGAGATTTATGAAAAAGTAAGTACAAATTTTAAAAGACTTATTACTCTTGACGAGGGTATTGATCTTTTCGAAGAGCGTTATGATGGGTGGAAAATTCTATTTTCTGCACCTGCTGATGATGAAAAGCAGGAAGAGGAGATGCTATTTTTAGAACAAATGGCACAAGATGCAGGTTTTGAAACAGCTTTCTCTTATCTTCATGAAGTTGTTTTTAATGAAGATGGAATCTTTGATGCACATGATGAACAGTATGAGTACTGGTTTAAAAGTTATAAATGGCATGATATGGGGAGTCAAGAACCAGAGCTTGCAACACTCCTTACAAGCATTATGAAAAAACAATCAGCTATTATACTCAATCCAGCATACTGTACTATTTTTGAATCAAAAGGCTTTATAGAGATTTTGAAAAAGATCTGCCCTGACTCGCCATACTTACAAAAAAATGCTACAGATACAGACTTAATTGCGAATGTATACTTTGCCTATGAAGCTTGTGGTTTGAGCTTTCTTAAAAACGGTCTTTTTACTACACATAAAATTGCTTAGTATCTACTGCTTTTAAAGCAGTAGACATGAGTAGATAGTTCTTAGTTTTTTATAATATATTAGAATTTGAGAATTGTTTGTAATTTTTTTGAAAAATGAGTGGTGGAGAAGGAGGGATTTGAACCCTCGGTAGGATTGCTCCTACGCACCCTTAGCAGGGGTGTGGATTCAGCCACTCTCCCACTTCTCCATATTGTGTAAATCAACTCTAAAACAAATAATTTAAATTAATCATCCGTTTTGAAGACTGAAATTATAATAATTTTTAGCTAATAACAAGCTTAAATAGATTATGAATTTACAATCTTTCATATATACAATATTTTTTTTATACAAAGCTTTTTTTTACTAAAAAAGAGTATAATTGCGAAATATAATGCACACATTGGAATTTTAATGCAAAAAGAAGATCTAAAATCTTTAGTAACACAGATGTATGAAGAGCTTATTGAAAATATAGACTCTCAAGAAAATGCAACAAAAGAACAAGTTGTCACATTTCTTCAAAATGCAACGCTTACTATATCTACTATTGATGAAAAAAAACTAGACACTGTAGAACATGCGAAACTAGCATTTACTAGTGCTTATAAGGAAATTGCAAGCAAGAGTATTTCTTCATATAAAGACACTAATGAAGTTTTTGAGGGACTTACAAAGATACATCAAGAAACTATAAATGAGTGTAGTGAAATGCATATAAATCTTCCTGAAATTACAAAAAAATTCAATGATATTCAAGAGCAAATGAATGCAGAAGTTGAACGTGCAAACTCAATAATCACAGACTTAAGCACTCAAGTAAAAGAGCTAGAGAAAAATTCTAACCTTGATTCTCTTACTAGAGTGTTTAATCGTCGTGCACTTACAACATACTTAAATAATCTTTGTTCTAGAAAAAAACTTAATTATGAACTGCATCTTCTTCTTCTTGATATTGATGACTTTAAAATCATAAATGACACCTATGGGCATATTGCTGGAGATAGAATACTTGTTTTTATTGCAAATATGCTTAGAAAAACTCTTCGAGATGGAGATAAAATATTTAGATATGGTGGCGAAGAGTTTGTAATTATTCTCAATAGAATTAATTCTGAGAGCTGTATTGAAATTACAAATAGAATTATAAAACTTATAAATTCTAATAAGCTTATCTATAAGGGTGAATCACTCAATGTTACCATGAGTGTCGGTGTTACTAAGTTTTATTTGAAAGATACACCTGATGGTATTATATCACGTGCAGATAAAGCACTGTATCGTTCTAAAAAATCTGGAAAAAATCAAATGAATGTGGAGTTTTTACCAAATGGAAATTAACTATTTTGACATTGTCACTTCTGTAATCATCTTACTCCTTGGACTCAAAGGAGTACTCAATGGTTTCTTTAAAGAAGTTTTTGGGCTCGTTGGAATTATAGGTGGTCTTTTTATTGCTTCTCGTGTAGGTGAAGATGTTGGAACACTACTAAATGATCTTATCTTTAGTTTTAGTTCTCCCTCAGCAATAAACTTTTTAGGCTTCTTAACAACATTAGCCGCATTTTGGCTTCTAATGATTTTCCTCGGTCTCATGTTTAAAAAACTGAGTGCCTTAAGTGGACTTGGTCCTATAGATAAAATTTTAGGATTTGTTTTTGGTGCTAGTAAATTCTTTCTTATTGCTGCGGTTATTGCACATGCGGCATATAGTATTCAAGCAGTAAAAACGACTTTAGAGTCCTCTCTTAAAACAAGTATTTTATTTCCAATTATGGTTGAATCTGGTGCATATATTATGAAAATAGACCCTGTAAATATGAGCAGTGATATTAATGCCACCTTAGAAAAAGGTAAACAAACATTCGAAGCGAAGTCAAAAGAGATTATGCAAGAGTCAACTGATGCAAAAATGGCAGAGATAAAAGAAGAGCTGCAAAAGCAGATTGATACACAAAAAAAAGAAAAATAGAAATAAAGAGATAAAATAGTATGAAAAATATAAATACAAATTTTAATGATCGAACTATCGAATATGAACAACTACTCAGTGATTTTAAAAAACTTCTTAAAAAAAATAGTCTTAAATTCACTATTCAAAGAGAAGTGATTTTAGAGACACTTTATAACTCTGATGAGCACTTAACACCAGAAGCATTGCATCATCTAATACAAGATAAACAGCCTGATTCAAAAACAGGAATTGCCACCGTGTATAGAACCTTAGCTCTCTTAGAAGAGTCTAATGTGGTAACATCTCTCTCTTTTGGTGCACAGGGGAAGAAGTACGAGTTAGGTGCAAAAGAGCATCATGATCATCTTATCTGTACAGAGTGTGGTAAAATAACAGAGTTTGTGGATGAAGAGATTGAGAAACGCCAACACCATATTACACAAGAGCTTGGCTTTAAAATGAGTGATCACTCTATGCAGATTTATGGTATCTGTGCAGAGTGTCAAACAAACTAAAATATATAAATATTATGCAAGGAAACTAATTGATTTTTGACAACACATTTATTCAACAAAGAATAGAAAAAGCGAAACTACTAAAAGAGGCAGGACATAATCCTTACTCTAACGATTCTAAAAGAAACTGTACTATTGAAAAGTATCTTAATGTAAACTCAGATATAGAAGAGAAAGAAGACAAACGCGATGAAAATCGTCACTATATAGTGAGTGGTCGTATTAAGCTTCTTCGTATTATGGGAAAAGCATCATTTGTAAACATTGAAGATGAGTCTGGAACACTACAACTTTATGTAGCAAGAGACAATCTACCTGAAGGTTTTTACAACACTATGTTTAAAAAGAACATAGAAGTTGGTGATATTATAGAGGTTGGTGGTTACCCTTTTGTAACTGGTAAAGGGGAACTTTCACTGCATGCAGACTCTCTTAGTATTCTTACAAAATCTATAAACCCTCTCCCTGAAAAGTTTCATGGAGTTACAGATAAAGAGATTCGTTACCGTAAACGCTACTTAGATTTAATTATGAATGCTGAAGTACGTAAAACTTTTCAAACTCGTTCAAAAGTTATCTCTTTAACTCGTCGTTTCTTTGAAGATAAAGGCTTTTTAGAAGTTGAAACACCAATGATGCACCCTATCGCTGGTGGTGCAAATGCTAAGCCATTTGTTACACATCATAATGCACTTGGAATAGATAGATTTTTAAGAATTGCTCCAGAGCTATACCTTAAGCGTTTAATAGTTGGTGGGTTTGAAGCAGTATTTGAGATAAATCGTAACTTTAGAAATGAGGGGATGGATGCTACCCACAACCCTGAATTTACATCTATAGAGTTTTACTGGGCATATAAAACATATAAAGATTTAATTGAAATTACGAAAGAGTACTTTCAGTACCTTTTTGAACATTTAAATCTTCCTACTGTTTTACCTTATGGAGAGATGGAAGTAAACTTCGCAAATTTTCAAGAGATTCCTCTTATAGAATCACTGACAACTATTGGTGGTGTTCCTGCTGAATCTTGCAATGATATTGATGCTATAATAGCTTACTTAAAATCTAAAAATATCTCTGTAAAACCAGGAATGAATCTTGGACAACTTCAAGGGGAGCTCTTTGATGAGTTTGTTGAAGAGAAGTTAATTGATCCTACTTTTATTACAGAGTATCCAGTTGAGATCTCTCCACTTGCACGTAGAAGTGATGAAAATCCTGCTATTACGGAGCGTTTTGAACTCTTTATAGCGGGACGTGAAATAGCAAATGCCTTCTCTGAGTTAAATGACCCAGTAGATCAACTCGCACGATTTGAAGGTCAAATGGCAGCAAAAGATTCTGGTGATGATGAAGCACATGAGATGGACAAAGATTTTGTTGAAGCACTCAGCTATGGTATGGCACCAACTGCAGGGCAAGGTATAGGAATAGACAGACTGGTAATGCTTCTAACTAATGAACATTCAATCAGAGATGTGTTACTATTCCCAGCAATGAAACCTTTACAAAATGATGAAAACAATACAGGAGAAAAAGAATAATGAGTTTTTTAAAAGAGTATGATGAAGAGATATTTAATTTATGTGAAAAAGAGTTAGAGCGTCAAACAGACCACTTAGAGATGATTGCCTCTGAAAACTTTACACTTCCAGCAGTTATGGAAGCTATGGGTTCAGTTTTTACAAATAAGTATGCTGAGGGTTATCCTGGTAAACGCTACTACGGTGGTTGTGAATATGCTGATGGTGTTGAACAACTTGCAATTGACCGTGCTTGTAAACTTTTTGGATGTAACTATGCAAATGTACAGCCACACTCAGGAAGTCAAGCGAATGGTGCAGTTTATGCAGCACTTTTAAAGGCTGGTGATAAACTTCTTGGTATGGATTTAAGTCATGGGGGACACCTAACACATGGTTCAAAACCATCTTTTTCTGGTAAAAACTACAGTTCATTCACTTATGGTGTTGAACTTGATGGTCGTATTAACTATGAAAGAGTTATGGATATTGCTCAAATTGTAAAACCTAAAATCATTGTTTGTGGGGCTTCTGCTTATGCTCGTGAAATCGACTTTGCTAAATTCCGTGAGATTGCTGATGCTGTTGGTGCTATCCTCTTTGCTGACATTGCGCACATTGCAGGTCTTGTTGCAGCGGGTGAGCACCCTAGCCCATTCCCACATGCACATGTTGTTACAACTACAACACATAAGACACTTGCAGGACCTCGCGGTGGAATGATTATGACAAATGATGAAGATATTGCAAAGAAAATAAACTCTGCGATCTTCCCTGCCCTTCAAGGTGGACCACTTGTTCATGTTATTGCAGCAAAAGCAGTTGGATTCAAGTACAACTTATCTCCAGAGTGGAAAGAGTATGCGAAACAAGTAAAAGCTAATGCCAAAGTTCTTGGTGAAGTTATGGTTAAACGTGGCTATGATGTAGTTTCAGGTGGAACCGATAACCACTTAATCCTTGTATCTTTTGTTGGGACAGAAATTAGCGGTAAAGATGCTGATGCAGCTTTAGGAAATGCTGGAATAACTATAAATAAAAATACTGTTCCAGGTGAGACTCGTAGTCCTTTTGTAACATCAGGTATTCGTGTAGGTTCACCTGCACTTACAAGCCGTGGTATGAAAGAGAAAGAGTTTGAGCTTATTGGTAATAGAATGGCTGATGTTTTAGATGATATTACAAACACACAACTTCAAGCAACTATTAAAGCAGAGTTAAAAGAATTAGCACAAAACTTTGTAATATATAACCAACCAACATACTAAAAAAATAAAGGAGAGCTTTTGACTTCTATGGATTTAAAACTTATTAAAATGGTGAGTGACCACTACTGGATTAAAAAAGATACTGTAGTCAATAAGCTCTCCTTTAAAGGGCGTACTTTTTATAACAAATTTGAAAAAGTAAATGCAACACTAAGTCAGTCTGTTATAAATCAGCATATAAAAGGTGAGATTACAGTGGCACACTCCATTGTTAACAAGCATAATAAAGTTGAAAACATTGTTATAGACTATAATGGTCGCGATCCTGAACGTTTCTACCATAAAGCACAACTCCTACTTCGTGAAGAGGGATATATAAACTTTACTGCTTATAAAACAAAAACAGAGGGTCATCTTCATGTTTACATCCATAAGGGTCATACTACACTTCAAGAGGCTATACAACTTGGAAAAATGATTAGTATGAAGTTAGCTGCAAAGCAACCTAAGCAGTGGAGAATGTTTCCAAATGCAGATATGCCGGATGAATATAACATACTTACACTTCCCTATGAAGTCTATTCAAAAGAGCGCGGAGCATCTTGGTCGAAACATATGTGAGAAAGGTATAAAAAATGCTATACTTTTTTAGTTATGATACTAAAATAAAAAAAGAGGTACTATTATGAATGAAAAGAATGAACTTAACGATATTATACTCAACAAAAGTGATTCTACTAACTCCAATAAGAAAATTATCTTAGCAGTAGCAACGCTTGGTGTTATTCTTATAGTTGTCGTTATGCTAATGAACTCGCTTAGCTCTAATGGAACAGATAACTTGCCTCAAGCAGTACTCCCTCCACAACCGCAAACTACTACTAATAATGATGTAGCTGAGCAAGAACCACTTTTTGAAGATATTGAAGTCATTGAAGAGGCTGATACAACGGACAATGACTTAGATATGATTGCTCAAAAGCTCAAAGAAGAGAGTCTTCAAGAGAAGAGTATTGCTCCTGTCAAGAGAGCCGAAGTAGTAAAAAAAGCTAAAGTAGCTAAAGTAGTAAAAAAGAGAGAGAAAGTTTACCAAAAAAGTGTACAAAAAGAGCATGTAGTTACAAAAGAAAAAGGTAGCTACTATGTTCAAGTAGGATCATTTTCAAAATATAAACCAAATAAAAAGTTTCTTAATACTATCTCTTCTTTAGGGTATAAATACCGATATTACAAGGTAAAAAACCTTAACAAGGTGCTTGTAGGTCCTTTTAAAACACAAAAAGATGCAAGAAATGCAAGAAAAAAACTACGTTCAAAAGTTGAACCTGGTGCTTTTTTAGTAAAACTTTAATTTAAAATAATTTTATAAGGCATACAGTGATTTACTCGAAACAATTTACACTCGACCAACTTGCACCCATAGCAGTCTATGCAAAACTAAAAGCAATGTTTCAAGGAGAGATTAGCTACCTCTTTGAATCGGCTGGTGGTAGTGAGGGAAACTATAGTATTATCTGTATTGGGGCGCGTGAACGTTTACAGTATATAAATGAGCAAACACTCTACAGTGATGCAGAGGGTGTAGTCCATCAAAAAGATGAAAATCCTTTTGATTTTTTAAAAGAGTACTATAAAAACAGAGATACTGCTATTTATAAAGAAGCAACAAAAAGACTTAAAGTTGGTTATGTTGATGGATTTATAGGTTATATTTCTTATGATATGGTCAAAGTTTTTGAGCCAAAACTTGGGGTTAGTATGGATCATTTAAAAGATGAACTTCATACACCAGACTTAGACCTCATCCTTCCAAAAATGATTTTAGTCTATGCACATAAAGATCATAAAATCACACTTATCAGTACTCTTAAAAGTTATGAAGAGAAGTTTATGAGTGTGCATGATGATCTGAAAGGTTCATACACCTATCAACACCGTGTTCATAACATTGGAAAAGACAAAGGGAGCTTTGCACATTCCAAAGAAAAATTCTTTGAAATGATAGAAAAATCTAAAGAGATGATTAAAAGTGGTGATGTTTTTCAGATACTTATGACAAACCGTTTTACGAGAAACATAAAAGTAGACCCTTTTAGTTTTTATCGTATTTTACGTGCTAAAAATCCATCACCTTATATGTTTTTAATGGAGTATGAAGATTTTAGTATCGTTGGAAGTTCTCCTGAAGTAATGGTACGACTCCAAGAAAATGAACTTCTACTTCGCCCTATTGCTGGTACTCGTAAACGAGGTGATACAAAAGAGAGAGACAAAGAGCTGGAAGAGGAACTGTTATCTGATCCTAAGGAGCTTGCAGAACATCTTATGCTCATTGATCTTGGTCGTAATGATATTGGGCGAGTTGCTAAAACTGGAACAGTAAAAGTTGAAGATATCATGCATATAGAGCGTTTTAGCCATGTAATGCACATAGTTTCTGATGTTGTAGCAGAACTTGCTGATGACAAAGATATGTTTGATCTTTTTATGGCAACATTTACAGCAGGAACCATGACAGGAGCTCCTAAAATTCGTGCCATGGAACTTATCGCAGAGTATGAGGGTCTTAAGCGTGGCTTTTATAGTGGAAGTATAGGATACTTTGGTTTTGATGGCAATATGGACTCAGCTATTACCATTCGTACAGCAATGGTTAAAGAGGAGAAGGTTGTACTTCAAGCTGGTGCAGGTATAGTTGCTGATAGTGTAAATGAGTTAGAGTATTTAGAAGTTGAAAACAAACTTGGTGCATTAATTCATTCTCTCCACGACCTCGATAGAGAGTAGTAACAATGCAACTATTTTCTATTTTTGGAGACCCTGTTTCACACTCTCGCTCTCCTCTTATGCACAACTCTGTTTTTAAAAATAGTAATTATTCAGCTTGCTACACACGAACACATCTTCTTGATGGCTCAAAACTTAAGGAAACTTTTTTTTCACTAGGACTTATGGGAGCTAATGTCACAGTTCCTCACAAAGAAGCAGCATTTAAGGCTTGTGATGAAGTCAGAGGTTTTGCAAAAGAGGTTGGAGTTGTAAATACTTTAGTAAATGAAAATGGAAAACTTATAGGATATAACACAGATGCGGATGGATTTATGTATGCTATTCGTGAGTTTGGTATTATAAAAAATATTCTTGTAATTGGAGCTGGAGGTACAGCAAAAGCTCTTTGCACTAAGTTTAAACAAAATGATTTAAATGTTACTGTTTTAAATAGAAGTGAAGGAAGACTCGCATACTTTACTAACCTACAATGTAAAGCATATAGCTGGGAAAACTTTCAATTACAAAAGTATGATTTAGTTGTAAATACAACAAGTGCAGGGCTTAAAGATGAAGAGTACCCATGCACAAAAGAACTTCTTGAAACTATTTTAGATAACACATCATATGTAGCAGATGCCATTTATGGAAAAATTACCCCTTTTTTACAACTCGCTAAAAATAAAAATATCACCTATAAAGATGGTGCAGATATGTTACTTGCTCAGGGTGTTTTAGCGAATGAACTATTTGTACAAAAAAAGATTAAAAGAGAAGACATTCAAACACAAATGAGTAAAAGTTTTTTACTCTAAACCAGTAACTCTCTTAACGAGAGAAACTAAAGCCCACTGATACTTTATTTATATAATTATTATAGTCTATCAAAGACTCTCCATAACCACTAAATAGTTTTAAATAAAAGTAATTTTGAAGTACTGGATAAGAGTATGTTCCTTCTATAAAACCATTTCCTGTTTTTGTACTCCCTCTAACTTTTAAAGTAAACATATTTGCATCATAAAAATATGTCACTTTTGCACTTGCATAACCAGTATAATCCATAATATCTGGATTATCATTCTCTTCTGGATTTTCGGGCAGTGGTAACCATGTTTTAAAGTCTAGAAAAAAAGAGTTATGTTGTAAACGGAGTGTTGTATAGATAAAGTTAATACTTCGAGAAAGATTACCTAAATAACTTCCATCTGTAAGAGTGACATCTCTTGTATCTGGTTGACCATTAGATATATGCGCTATTGCAAACTTTAAAGAGCAAAATCTAAAATAGTTATCTTCATCCGCAATAGGAAAGATAACAAAAGCTTCAGGATTATAGTTTGTCTCTCTAAAGGGGGAAGATTTTGCATAAATTTGCCAAAATGATTTCTGAGTATAAGAGAGAAAATACTCCTCATTAAGTCCTAATAAATCTCCAGCAATTCGTAGTTGTAAACTTATTTGTAACTCAGCTTCACTATTTTCATACTCTACGGTAGGAAGAGGTGCATCATAATCTTTATCTGTATACCCATATGGCAGTAGGTAGTTTGCTCTATAAGGTTTTAATCCAAAATCATGATCAAGCCACTTACTCATACTCGACTTTACCCTTGGGCTTTTTATTTTTTCTATAACATCCTCTTCACAAGTATCTAAAGCCCATAAAGGAGAAACAAGAACTAGTAAAAAAAGATATCTCAATAACTAAACCTTTACTCGATCCTCTAATGCTCTCGTTAAAGAGAGAAGATCAATATTTTCTAAACTAACACCAGTTGGTATTCCTTGTGCAATTTTGGAGAAGTTTACACTATAAGCACTTAATTTATCCTCTATATATAGAATAACTGCATCATTTGATATGGATGGTGTCATAGCAAACACTATTTCATTCACAGCGGTATCGACTAGAGACTCTAAACTTGCGATATGCTTTTCATCTAGACTCTCTAAAACATAGTATCTACCATCAAAAAGTCCATTTTCCTCTAAGAGTAAAATATCTTTTGCATTCTCTACAATACATAAAAGTGTAGAGTCTCTTCCATCATCACTACAAATATAACAGAGTTCATCTTCGCTCATCCCACCACATGCAGTGCATTTTTTCAGACTACCAAGTGCATCTTCGATGGCATGCGATATTCGCATACCCACAAAGGTATCATTCATTATCATATGGTATGCCAAGCGTGTTGCTGATTTTTTACCAATAGTTGGAAGCTCCTGCAGTGAATCAACTAAACGGTTAAACTTTTCTAAAGAACGATTACTCATAATTTTTTTTCTCTCTTTGGCATCAATATCCATAATTTTAGTGCTGATTTTAATACTCCAGCTATCTCCATGGCCTCACTACCAGAACCTAGAAAAAGATCTGCTCGTACTGCACCCTTAATTGCCCCTCCAGTATCTTGTGCAAAAACCACACCGCTCTCTTCTCTCTTTCCTACCTCAGCACTCATGTAAAGCATACTCCCAAGAGGAATAAAGCTTCTATCAACGGCTATTGAGCGTTTTGGAGTAAGTGCTAAACCTAAAGCACCCGTTGCACCCTGTACTCTCTCTTTAAAATATACAAGTGATTCATTATAGTTGAGTACTTCATCAACTCGTGAGGGGTTCTTTTGTAACCAAGCTTTTATACTTTGCAGAGATACATCTTCTAAATGCAGCGCACCCATAGCTACTAAGTATCTCCCAATAGCTCTATATTTATGCCCATTTTGATTATCATACCCAATATACATAAAAGTTCCATCATCAAGAGTTACCCTTCCAGAACCCTGTATCTCTAAAAAAAATCTATCTATTTTTGAATCTGTATAACAAATAATATCTGCATTTACACCCTTTTGCTTACTCTCTTGGCGGTTATCATAAGGAACAAGTTTATTCCCCTCTAGTCGTCCACGTAGTCTATATTTTTTAAGCTCAGGGTAAATCGTAGATAAATTAACACTTATTAAATCCTTGGGTGTTTCATATATAGGGTACTTATATTTTTGCGACATAGTTTTTGAAGCAAAAAGTTCTGCCTCATAGTAACCTGTGAGTAATCCCTCTCTTTTTTCATCTCTACTTACAATCAGATAAGGTTTAAATGAGTGAAGTAAAAAGTCCTTTGCATTTAAAGTACTCTTTGCATCTTCACATAAAGAGCCATATATCTTTTTACTTTTTTTACTTCTACAGTTATTTATAAAATTCCCTAAAACAGTTTTATAATCTTCCTCTTCAAATGAGGGTAACTCTTCAAAAGTAGCAGGGTAAAGATATGTATTTGGCATTGATTCAAAGAGTACCTCTGGCTTTTTTGAACAGGCAAAGAAAAAGAGTGTAGTAAGTAGGAGAAGTAGGCTTATTTTCATAAATGGAATTATACCATTATAATATTTATTTTTTATGGGTATAATTCCAAAAAATATTTATAAATAGATGGGAAAATAATGGAAGATTTAAGTTACTATGAAATATTAGAAGTTTCACAAAATGCAGATAAAACTACTATAAAAAAAGCTTACAGAGCAATGGCTAAAAAATATCACCCAGATAAAAACCCAGGGGATCAAGAGGCTGAACATAAGTTTAAACTTTGTAATGAAGCATATCAGTGTCTCAGTGATGAACAGCAAAAAAGTATTTATGACCGTTATGGAAAAGAGGGTCTTGCTGGTATGGGTGGAGGCGGTAGCCGTCGCTCTTCTGCTGGATTTGATGACTTAGGCTCAATGTTTGAAGAGATGTTTAATGGTTTTGGTGGAGGCAGTGGTCGTCGACAAAATCCTGCTGATAGGGAAAAATACTCTCTTGATATGAATGTAGACATGAGAATTAGCTTTGATGAGGCAATCTTTGGTTGTGAAAAAGAGGTAACATTTAAGTATAAAAAAGCATGTACGGATTGTAAAGGTACTGGTGCTAAAAATGGTAAACTCTCAACATGTAAGCAGTGTGGTGGTCAAGGTCAAGTAGCTGTACAACAAGGTTTTATGACATTTGCACAAACTTGTCCAGCATGTCAAGGTTCAGGAAGTGCACCAACAGATAAATGTAAATCATGTAAAGGTCGTGGATACAATGAAGTAAAAGAGAGTGTAACAGTAAAAATTCCAGCGGGAATAGACACTGGGAACCGTTTAAGAGTTTCAGGAAAAGGAAACATTGGGAAAAAAGGGAGTCGTGGGGATCTTTATGTGACTTTTGAAGTGCAACAAGATAAACACTTTATTCGCGATGATAACGATGTATACATAGAAATACCTGTCTTTTTTACACAAGCCATCACAGGTGAAACAATTACAATACCATCTCTTCGTGGAGAACTAGAACTAAAACTAGAAGTTGGTACTCGAGATAAACAACGTTTTACTTTTAGAGGCGAAGGAATAGAAGACGTTCATGGTCATGGCAAAGGAAACTTAATTGCTGTTATTGACTTGCAGTATCCATCAAGTATCAATGATGAACAGAAAGATCTTATATATAAACTACAAGAGTCTTTCGGAATTGAATCTAAACCACATGAAGGTGTGCTAGAGTCCGCTATTGACAAAATGAAAAGCTGGTTTAAATAAAAAACCATGAATAGAGAAAACCTTAAAAATAAACTCGCAACATTATCACTCTCTATGTTTAGAAAAGATTTTTTTGGTATTTATCATGGCAGTATTTCAGCTAAAACAGAATCAAATCGTTTTCTTATTAATGCAAAAGAGGCTGTCTTTGATGCATTAAATGAAAATAGTCTCATTGAGCTCTATTTTAAGAAAGACTATAGATGGAATCAAGCAAGTATAGATGCAAAAATTCATTTTAGTATCTACTCACAAATAAGTGAAGCAAAATTTATCTGTTTTTCAATGCCGCAATTTACTACAGCCTACTCTTTAGAACATAATTTTATAACACCTAAAGATTATTTTGGACATAAAGAGATCGGCACTATAGAGGTTATAAATCCTAAACAATTTGAAGATTGGTACGATAGAGCTGATAGCGAAATAGCCTACTATCTACAAACAAAAAAGACAAATATTATGGTTATTCGAGGCTATGGTGTTTATGCCTACAGTAGAGATATGCATGAGATGGCGAAAACTCTTGCTATCTTAGAAAAAAGCTGTAGACTCCTTATGCTTGAGAACTCCCAAAGTAACCTAGAAACAGACTAAAAACACTTCTTTTATCAAGTTTTAATCCTAATTTACCTATTATTACAAATAATATCAAAAGATAAGGTTTTCATATATGATCACATGGATGCAAAGACACAAAAAGTGGCTAATTATAACAATTTGGATTTCAACAATAGCATTTGTTGGTGCAGGTTTTGTTGGCTGGGGACAGTACACATATGGTGACAAAGCAGGTGCAATAGCAAAAGTTGGTTCGATTGAGATAACACAAGGTGAACTTCAAAAAACCTACTCACAAATGTTTAACAGATATAGCCAAATGCTTCAGGGGAATTTTGATGAGGAGAAAGCAAAACAGTTTGGTCTACAACAAAGAGCATTTGAACAACTACAACAGCAAGCGCTTATTCTTAATCTTGCAGCATCTTATGACCTCCAAGTGAGCGATAAGGAACTTATCACTGAGCTTAAAACTCAGGAGTACTTTTTTAAAGATGGTGTTTTTGATGCAAATACATACAAACAAGCACTTTCTCAAAATAGATTTACAACTAAAGAGTATGAAGCAAGTTTACGTAAAGATCTACTTATAAAAAAAACATTAGCACTCCTGCCAGTTAAGGCAGGAAAAAATGAAATAAATGTGCTTAACACTATGCTAAATATTGCAGATAGACTTAACTATAAAGTACTTACACAAGAGAACATTGCAGTAACAACAACTGATGACCTACTGAAACCATTTTGGGAACAGAGAAAAAACAACTTTATGAAAGAGATATCTTATGATGTAAAATATATAAAGCAAGCTGATGTAAATAGTAGTTATGCTAATGAAAAACTTACAACATACTATGCAGATAACAAAACACATTTTAAAGGTGAAGATGGAAAGATTTTACCTTTTGAGTCTGCTAAAAATGCTGTAATCCAAGAGTTAAATACAAAAGCAACAAAAGATAAGGCGCTCAGAACATATATCGCTTTTAAAAAGGGAAAACTAGGAAGTGATGTTGTAGTAAATAGTGTGACTATCTCTTTAAGTAACAATCCATTAAATTCAGATGCTCTTGAAAAAATCTCTAAACTAAAACTGACTTCACCTTATATGAAACCAGTTTTAGTTGATGGTGTATATCATACTATTGAATTAGTAAATATTAATCCAGCAATACCAAAAAGCTTTGAAGAAGCAAAAGCAGATATTATCTCTCTTTATATAGAAGAAACAAAAAGAGTAAAACTACAAGAGTTAGCAAACAGTACAGTTGAAACATTTAGTGGAAAAAATAGTGATTTTGTGACTGTAAATGATGTTAGCAAATTTGAGGAACTAGAGAGTAGTGAAGCGACTGAATTTTTACAAGGAGTTTTTAATAGTGATAAAAAACGTTCATATATAACATTAAGTAGTGGGAAAATTGTTTTATATTATATTTTGGAACAAAAACTGCTTACTAAATTAAATAATGACTTAGATACTTCTATGATGAAGTTAAAAGATGGTATTTTCAATGAAGCTCTTATAAAAACTTTAGAAAAAAAATACCATACAGAGAAATTTATACAAGGACTCTAAATTGAGCAGAACTGTTTTAGCCATTGATGTTGGCTCAACAAAAATATGTGCAATCATTGCTGAAATAGCAAATGACAACTCTATATCTATCACAGGTGCTGGCACGACTAGAGCTCAGGGTCTCAAGCGTGGTAGTATTATAAACATAGAGCTGGCATCAAGAAGCATAAAAACTGCTGTTGAAGATGCTAAACGTGTCTCTGGAACAAATGTTACTTCTGCTATTGTCTCTATGAGTGGTGCATATACCAAGAGTCTTAACTCAAATGGCATTGTAAATATTCAAAGTAAAGAGATAAGCTTTAAAGAGATTGAGCGGGTTATGCACACATCTCTTTATAATGCGAATATTCCAAATGAGTATGAAGTCCTCCATGCACTTCCATTTAACTTTAAAGTGGATGATCAAGACTTTATAGAAGACCCACTGGGAATGAATGCTTCTCGTTTGGAAGTTGAAACACATATAATTACAACACAAAAATCAAATCTAAACAACCTAAAAAAAGCAGTGCAAGGTGCAGGTGTAGCAGTTGAAAACATTGTTCTTAACTCCTATGCATCATCTATTGCTGTTCTTAATGATGATGAAAAAGAGTTAGGTGTAGCAGTTATAGATATGGGCGGAAACACTAGTAATATCGCAATTCATGCAGGAAATTCCATCCGATATAATGAGTTTCTTGGTGTAGGTTCGAATCATGTTACAAGTGACCTCTCTATGGCACTTCATACACCCCTCAATGTTGCAGATGAAGTAAAACTTACGTATGGTTCACTTACAAACCAGAGTAATGAACTTATAGAAATTCCTGTAATTGGAGATATGGACTCAACACATGAAGTCTCTTTAGATGTTGTTCATAATGTTATTTATGCTAGAGTTGAAGAGACACTTATGATACTTGCTCAGTTTATTGAGAACAGTGGGCTCAAAGATCAAATAGGGGCAGGAATAGTTCTTACTGGTGGTTTTTCTAAAATGGAAGGCATACGAGAATTAGCTATAGCTACTTTTGGCTCCCAACCTGTACGTTTAGCAAAACCTATAGAGATGGATGGACTCTTTGACTCTTTAAGAAGTGCAGAGTATTCAAGTGCTATTGGTCTTATAATGTACTCCGCATTTGCATATACTCCTTATGAGATAGATGCGAACAAGCGAGTGAGGCATACAAATGAGGCACCAACATCTGAGAATATTGTTGATTTAACACCTTCTACAGATATTCCAGTAGCACCCTCTGAAGAGGAAGTGAAAAAACCAAGTATGATACGTTTAGATGGGAAAAAAGAGACAAAGAGTGATGAAGCTAATGGTGTTAGTAAGTTTTGGAACTGGGCAACCCAGTTATTTTAAGGAGTGAGAGAATGGAAGCATTTGAAGTAATAGAGTCAAGTAATATTAATGGAGCAAGAATAATTGCCGTTGGTGTTGGTGGCGGTGGTGGTAATATGATTGGACATATGCTTAAAGAAGGTGTGAGTGGCATAGAGATGATGCTTGTAAATACAGATGCACAAGTTCTCAGCGAGAACTCAGCAGCATTTAAAATTCAAATAGGTGCAAAACTCACAAAGGGTCTTGGTGCTGGTATGAAGCCTGAGATTGGTAAAGATTCTGCGCTGGAGAATTATGATGAAATACGTGCTTCTTTAGAGGGTGCTGACATTGTATTTATCTCTGCTGGACTTGGTGGTGGAACGGGAACAGGTGCTGCTCCTGTCGTTGCAAAAATTGCTAAAGAGGTAGGTGCTTTAACTATTTCTGTAGTTACAAAACCTTTTACTTTTGAGGGAAAAAAGAGACTTAAGCTGGCTGAAATTGGCTTAGAAGAGCTAAAAAAAGAGTCTGACTCTATTGTCGTTATTCCAAATGACAAACTTCTCTCTATCATAGATAGAAAGCTTGGTCTTAAAGATAGTTTTAAAATTGTAGATGGTGTTTTAGCACAGGCAGTAAGTGGAACATCTGGTGTTATTTTATCTAATGGTGATAATGACATCAACCTTGACTTCGCCGATCTTCGCACAGTTATGAATCATAAAGGTATGGCACTTATGGGTGTTGGTGAGCATGAGGGTGACAATGCTGCTTATGAAGCGATCAAAGCAGCTATTGAGTCTCCTCTACTTGACAATATGAGTATTAATGGAGCAATGGGTGTTCTTGTACACTTTAGTATGCACCCTGATTTTCCTATTATGGATATTTATGATGCCATGAATGTTGTTAATGAGAGTGCTGATGATGAAGCAGACATTATTTTTGGTACATCTACAGATGTAGAACTTTCAGAGAACTATGTCAAAATTACTATTGTTGCAACAGGTTTTGAGAGAGAAAAAAAAGTAGAACCTATTACAGGGAACAATAGTGAGTTTGTAAGCGAAACACCAGCAGCACCTCGTGCAAAAATACGTCCACGTTTAGTTGTTGGTGGTGACTTAGATAGTGATTACCTTGATATACCTGCATATCTGAGACAACAACAGGACTAAAGTGTCCACTCCCTACGAAAAACTGATGAAGGCCAAAACACTCCTTGGCCTTCGACAAACCTCCTCTCTTAAAGAGATAAAAAATGCCTACAAAAATCTTATGAAAAAATGGCATCCAGACAAACATAGAGATAACCCAGATAAAGCAACAAAAATGAGTATGCAGATAAATGATGCCTATGAAACAGTCATGGAGTACTGTAACAACTTCGAATATCCATTTGATGAAGAGAGTATTAAAAAAAGCACTTATACTCCATCAGAGTGGTGGCATGATAAGTTTGGTGGACGCTAAAGCCAAACCCCATTCACATAAAAATAGTGTAAAGGGTAAGCACTTATTATAAGGGTATAGAGTGTATTGAAAAATAGTGAATATCTATAACTACTTTTTTCTCTCTTCTCTCTCAATGGAAATATACCAACAAGCATACCGTAGAATGTACCTAGAAAAAGAACTGCATAAAGAAAATATCCAACATAGTTATAATCCTCTTGTAGCAGACAAAATGGACAGTGGTGTGTTGGAAGCTCATAGATATATGTTCCAAAAAATGCGATAAGACTCATAAGTGCTATTAAAAGAAACAAAAGATTACTCAGCGAAAAAAGATATCTATTTTGCACTCCTTTTGAGAGCCACATAAAAAGAAAAGAACCATAAAAAAGTAGTAGTAAAAACTCTTTAGGCATCTCTAAAACTTTAGCAATATAACTTCCATCTTTATCTGAAAAAATCGCCCCACAACAATCTACAACACTCTTCACATCGATCCCAAAAAGGGTATAAAGTTCTAAGAATATCTCTACTATTAAAAGTAAATACAGAAATATATAAAACTGAAATTTTAATTTTATATAAGGTTGTTGTTCATCTTCACTATCCTCCTTATCTATCACTATCCAGTAGAAAAAAAGATAAAGATTCAAGAGCTTTAAAAAAAGAAGTGGTGTCGTTAAAGAGTCTGCATTGACTACACCTGCGGCACACATTGCCCCAGGAAGCACAAAAGAGATTTTATCAAGTGTGAAGATATAAAAAAGGAAAAGAAGGATTTTAAGACTCAGCATATACTTAATAATAATAGAACCAAGATAGGCACGTTTCTCTAAAGTATACTGATAGGTAGTCGTTTCATCTCTATTCCAAGATTTTACTATAGCGAGTGCTACTACAAATGCAAGTGTAGCAAAAAGAACAATAAGAGTATCGAGTATAGCCACTGTAATGATCTCAGGAGAAAGAAACATTTAAACTATCTTTCCCTGTTTTATATTCACAACTCTATCGACAAATGCTAGATTAAAAAAAAGTGGGTCATGTGTTGCTATAATAATTGTTCTATTTTTTGACTTTAACTCTTCTATCATGGCTATAAACTCTAAGGAGAGAGTTTCATCAAGGTTAGCTGTAGGCTCATCTGCTAAAATAATTTTAGGACTATTTACATTCGATCTAGCAATAGCAACTCTCTGCTGTTCTCCTCCTGAGAGATTTTTTACTAAGCTCTCTTTTTTATCTGCTATCTTAAAAAGTTCTGTTACCTCTACTACTCTTCTCTCAAGTTCCTCTTTTTTCAACTTCATAGGAAGCAGTGGTAGAAGAATATTCTCTTTTACACTAAGAGAGGGGATAAGGTTATATCGTTGAAAAACAAATCCAATATTTTCTCTTCTATAAAGCGAAATAAAATGATCTGCCAGCTTTGAAATATGCTTTGTATCAACGATAACCTCTCCTCTGCTCGGCTTTGTAAGCCCTGCTATAAGTGAAAGAATAGTACTCTTTCCACTTCCACTCACCCCTTTAAGGACAATAAGTTCACCCTCTTTAAAAGAGAGGTTTACATCATCTAAAGCTTTAATGTTTTTTTCATAATACTTACTTATATGTTTAAGTTCGATCATCGCATTACCTCATCTGCATCTGTAGTTGCAACTCTCCAAGAGGGTATAATAGTTGCAAATATATAAGGAGGAACACTCAAAAGAAAAACAAGTATCATACTTGCAATACTTGGTGTAAAAGATATTGCCACATGGTGAAGAGTATCATTCTGACTTAAAAATATATCAAGAAGTATTGCACCATTAAAAAGATACACATAAAGAAGAGCTAAAAATGTCCCCAGTATATATGCACCTAAAGATAAAAGGAGTGCTTCGTAAAACTTTGCTTCTAAAACATCCCTTACTCTCCAACCAAGTGCCTTTAGCACTCCTATCTCTTTTTTTTCATGACTACTAACACCGCTTAACTTATCATAAATAATAATAAAAAAAGTAAAAAAACTTACAATAAATATACTTAAGAAAAAACCACTTTTTAGGTTATAGCTCCTCTCATATACTACTAGTGTATCTTTTTTAAGTGCTATTTTTGCATTTGGAAAAATTTCCTCTAACTTTTGTGCTATAAATGCAACCTCATCAGGATTTGATACTGTTACTGATATATCACTTATTTCTCTTTCATCCATATCAAAAATATCACGAAATAATTCACTTCTCATAAGTATAAGATTTTCTCTCTTTTGTATATCTTTACTTTTTAAAATACCTTTTATTGGGACTTTACGAAGTGATCCATTCTCTTTTATGAAATTAAAATACTCTTTATAGTAGTACTCTTCTAAAAGATTTTTTGCTTGAGCAGAGAGTATCATAGAGGCTCCCTCAAGCTCTGTATTGGTCTCATCAAGGAGTCTGTTAGAATAACTCTCAAACTCATCTAAGGCTATAATATTTAACTTTTTATCTGCTTTTTCAAAATAGTATGCACCATAGAGTCTCCCCCTTGCACTTTTCACTCCCTCTATATTTAAAACACGCTGAAGTTGATTAAGATTAAATGTTCTATACTGCATTGCTTTTTGATTTGTAATTATAATATCAGCTTGATTTGAAACACGAGTAGTATACTCATTTTTAATTGATGAAGAGAGAAAGAGTGTTGCACTCAAAAGTGCAACAAGAAGTGTTAAAGTTATAAATATAAAGAGATTTTTACTGAAGCTTCTAAGAAGTACTCCATAAGCATATTTAAAAAGATAAGGATTAAACTTATCTGTCAAGATTATGAACCATTGGAGCTGTTAGTTCATCAAAACTTAAAAGTTTTTTTCCTCTATGGTCAAAGAAAAACACTTTAGCACTCTTCTTATCTTTAAATGCAATAAGCTCATTGCCCATTGGACCGAGAACATCACTCCCTAAAACATAATAAGCATCATGAGCATTGAGAGTTTTTAAAGAGTAATAGTCCTGTACAAAAATATCTACAATACCCTCTTTATTATTAAAATAAAACTTCATCATATCTTTAATACCATCAAACTTATATGTTTCACCTTTTGGGTAATTTATTTGAGAGACCCAAGTCGGATAGTAGTGAAGATACATACCACACACTTGGCACTTTTCATCTTTAGTAATAGTGATTTTAGGAAGTTCTTTTACTTGTTTTTTTACTTGTTTATCCCAAAGATATATACTCAAAGCTTCTGAATGTTTTGTATTTAAATTACTACAGATATGCTTCTCTTTTATAGCACTCAAAAGTGCTTCATATGTTTTAAACTTAGATATATCAAGAGAGGGGCATCGGGAAGTATGTATTTTTTTACCCATGGGATAAATCTGTTTTTCTTTTATAGCATTAGAAATTTCAGAGTTTGCAAAAAGCTGCACAGTGAGTGAAAGTGTAAAAAGAAGTTTTATAAATGTCATTTATTTACCTTATATTTTTTATAAGATAAATAGTATCAAAAAAGTGTTAAATTACTGTTAAATTGAGCACAAATTAAATTTTTAAGAGCATCAATCGACGCACAAAAAGAACTAAAAGGGCAACTGCCAAAAGTTTAAAGTCAATTTCACTTGCTATATGTATATTTTCAAAAGTATCACTCTGTGTTGCTTCTATTCCCATACTCTGCATCTCTAAAATTTTTGGAACATAAATACTACTAAACATTAAAGAGGAGAATATAATAGTCACACTCGCTCCAAATGCAACTGCATCACGTTGTCCCATCTTATACTGCATAGTTTCATAAAATGCCACAAACAGGACAAGAGCATATACCCAGTAAGAGAAGCGGCGAAATATTTCCCCCATTATTATACCGGCATTATAGTGATCAAGTAGAACTCCTGCTAAAATTTTATCTGTATGAAAAATTACAGGTGCTACAAAAGCACCCAAAACTATAATAGCACCAAATGTAGCTGCCAACATAATAAAATAACTAAAATCTATATAAATATTTCTTTTCATATCTAACCCTTTAAAGTAAAGCCTCTGTCAAAATTACTATAATCTTTATAAAACTCTAAACTTGTATAATTTTTCTTTTGTAAATAATATCGTATTTTATCTTCTTGGTCATAACCCATCTCACAGCTAAAAAACTTAATATTATGTTTTAAGACTGCATCAAGAAGTTTCTGAATTATTTCATCTCCTACTTTTCCACCGTAAAGAGCATTTTGAGGCTCATACGAGAGGTTTGACTCTAAAGAGATTCCATCTTCTATGTAAGGAGGATTTGAAACCAAATAATCAATTTTTTCATCCACTGGTTCAAGGAGTGAACCTAAACGTAGCTCTATTCGAGAAGTAAGTCCAAACTTTTCTATATTTATCTTTGCTATATCTAAAGCATCTTGTGAAATATCTACAGCAATAAACTTAGCATTTATAAAATGTTTTGCTAACATAATGGAAATAATACCACTTCCAACACCAACCTCAGCAAAAACTACTTTAGCCTCTTTATCTGGAAAATTTCTAATCACTTCATCTATAAGTAGTTCTGTTTCAGGTCGAGGAATCAGTGCACCCTCTTTAATGAAGAATTTCTCACTATAAAAACTAACTTCTTGTGTTATATACTCAAGAGGCTCATTAAGTGCTCGCCGTTTTACCCACTCTAAAAGTAATGATGCATCTTCTATTTCATATGATTGATTCGTGATAAGCCATAACTCATCTTTTTTTATAAATGACATCAAAAGAAGCTGTGCTTCACGCGAAGCTCTCTCTACTCCAGCAGACTGAAGTGTTAGACTTATCTCACGAAGTAGATCTTTAACTATATATTTGCTTCGCATTTTCCCTCTAGTGCAGTAGTATCACCACTTTTAACATCCATACCAAGCTCTTTTAAACGCTCCAATACAGGTGGATGCGTATAGTGAAAAAATATATATAAAGGGTGTGAAAGTGGAAAACTTTTATTTTCTGTCACAAGTTTTTGTAGCGCATTTGCTAACTCTATAGCACCAGCAGGACCACCAAGTTCACTACCCATTTTATCCGCTGCATACTCATTATGACGGCTTACTATTCCCATGATTGGCATCATTAAAAAGCCTAGTACCGGCATAAAAAGCATAAGAAGTATCATTAAAACATACGGTTCTTCTGAGACTCCCATTTCTAAATAGAGTCCCTCTGGAAGATTACCAAAGATTGCGAACATCGCAAAGAGCATTCCTCCAACAAGAGCAATATTTTTATATATATCTCCATGTGCGAAATGCCCCAATTCATGACCGAGAACGGCTAAAAGCTCTTTTGTTGTCAGTTTTTCTATAAGTGTGTCAAAAAGAACAACACGTTTTGCTTTTCCAAAACCTCCAAAATATGCATTTAATCGTGCATCACGTTTACTTGCATCGCTCACAAAAACACCACTACTTACAAAACCTGTTTTATCCATAAGTACTTTTATCTCACTATCGAGTGTTTCATCTTCTAGTGGGGTAAGCTTATCAAAAAATGTTGCTCTAAAAGCTGGATAAAGCATATTTATCATTATAACAACAGCAAAAATAAAAACAAAACTCCAGAGCCACCAGAGTGTAAAGTTTACAATAATAAGATAGATACCCCAAACAACAAGAGAACCAAAAAGAAGTGTCATTACGAAAGAGATAAGTGTATCTTTTATCCAAAGTCCTAAACTTGATTTATTAAATCCAAACTCTTTATCTAAAACAAATTTTTCATAATAAGAGAAAGGCAAAGAGAGAATTGAATTAATAACTACAAATCCCATAACAGCAGCAATATTTAACACTGCTTCATTCTCTAAAAATAAATTCTCTTGCAAAAATTTTACGCCAAAACCCATCCAAGCTATAAAGAATAAATAATCAATAAATGTAGTTACTAAATTTAATTTTTCTTTTGCAACCGCATAATTTCCAGCTTTTAAAAACTCTGAAGCAGAGAGCAAAACAGCCTCTTTTCGTTTTGCTTGATTTATATACCCTATCTGCATTACACTCGTATAAATTGTGATGAGTACATAAAATGTGTAGATACCTACTATTGTCATTAACATGAAAATTACCTTTTATTTTTTAATGCTTGTATTTTATCATTTTTTATTATTTAAAAGGTATCTTTTGTAAACTACTTTCTACTTTAATACTATCATCAACTTTACCGAAACTATAAAAGATTCCTAAATATGCCACACCTATTACTATACCTGCAATTATTACACCCCAAACAACCTTTTTTTTGCTGCCTTTAAGTGTGTTATAATCTTCAATTGATTCTAGAGTTGGTTCACTCATTTTTATTTCCTTATAATATTTATTTGAAGGAATTATATATAATTTATTATTTATTACGCAAAACAACTAGAAACTAATTCAACTATTTAAATGAATTCAAAGATTAAGAAAATATATTCTATGCTATAATAATTAAATATAACTAATAATTTAATAAAGGTTTCCTAATGAAAAAAACACTTCTTAGTATACTTGCACTTACATCTTCACTTTTCGCAATAGATGGTTATGAGATTTATAAAGACAGCTGTAAAAAATGTCATGTAGAGATTATGGATAAAACATATGCACTAAAACACTTTAAAGAGCTAATAGCTCCTCCTATGATCGAAGTTTCAGGACGACTTAAAGAGAATATAAAAACAAGAGATGAAGAAGAGGATGTTGATCGTTACCTCTTTATACTTTTTGTAAAAGATTATATTGTAAATCCAAACCTAGATAACAGTATGTGTAATACAGGGGCTATTGAAAGATTTGGTACTATGCCTTCACTCAAAGGAAAACTCAAAGAAGATGAAAAACAAGCTGTTGCAGAGTGGCTTTATGATAGATATGAAAATATTAACTTCAAATAAATAAACTCCTATGATTTACCAAAAACTTAGAACACGAGTGCTTATTCTTGTTATATTTTTAACACTTGCTCTCTTCTTTTTTATAAACTATAACAACTATAAAGAGAAAGAGGAGGTGCTTTATAATGTTTCTATAGAAAAACTGCTCATTTTAACAAAAGTAATGCATACTTATGAAAAAAAGCAGTTGCATATTTACCAAAGTAGATTTAAAAACTTAACAAATAGCACTGCTTTTCGCAGAACTATTGCAAGTAACAATATTTCTAAAATAAGATCTTATGCAAGAGGTTTATATAAATCATACCAAGATTTTACACCAGATCTTACAGACTTTAATATATACACGAAACAAGGATACTACCTTTTTAACTCCTCACAAAAGATAAGTTCTAAAAAGATTAAAGCGCCTCAAAATGAAGTTCTTCAAGAAGCACTAAGAACAAAAGAGATTACTATAGGTTATGTAGCAAGGGGAACGAGTAGTTACTACTACAGTATTATTAAACCCATTTATAGATACAAAAAGATTATTGCTTATGTAGAGTTTGGCTTAAAGGCAGAAAATCTTTTTAAGATTATTAGTAAAGCTGGCCAATATAGATATGCCCTCTACTTAAACACTTCAAATAAAAATTCAGAAAAACGAGTAGCTGGAAAGATCATCGCTTCAAACTCTAAAATATTTACTGATCTAAACATCGACCAAGAGTTTATTTATCATAATGCTAACAACAATAAAATAATCTCATATAATGGAAAATCTTATCTATTTCACCAGTATGATGTTGAGTCCCCTTTTCAAAGAAATTTTGCTCAAGTACTTATGGCTAAAGATGTCACAAAGTATATTAGAAAAAATCAGGAAGTTTCTATTCAAACGGCGCTTATCTCCTTTGGTATTTTACTCTTTGTTTACATCGGGATATATCTTCTTTTTACAAAACTTATTAATATACTTTTAAAAGAGGAAGAGGAGATTAGAATTAAACAAGATCAAATGCAAGTTATTATGGATAATAGTAATGACCTTATCACTCTTTTTCATAATGGCAAACTTGTCCTTGTAAATAACACTATGCTCTCCTTTACAGGCATGAAAGATTTAGAGTCACTCATAGAAGAGAACAAAAATATTAGTCATATTTTTGAAGAGAGTGATGATACCTTTAGTGCAACTTCATCACGAACAAATATAGAGTGGATTCATAAACTCTCAAGTATGAAAGAAGAGAAACGTGTAGTGAGCATAAAAAGTAAACGTTTTGGACAAAACTACTTTAATGTTAAAACAAAGGTTGTACCAAAACAACCAAACTCTATTATCGTTATATTCTCTAATATCTCATCGATCTTCAAAAAATCTAAAAAAGATGAGTATATGGCATATCATGATCAACTTACAAATGTGTACAATCGTCAGTATTTTCATCAAGCTGTTGAAAAAGGGATCTATGAAGCGAGTAAAAATCATAAAGTCTCTTCTATGATTATGTTTGATTTAGATTTCTTCAAAAAAGTTAACGATACATATGGACATCAAGTAGGTGATGAAGTACTTATAAAATTTGCACAGATTATTTCAAAAAATGTACGTGCAAAAGATACTTTTGCAAGATGGGGTGGAGAAGAGTTTGTTCTCCTTCTTTGCGATACAGATAAAAAAGGTGCCTTACGAGTTGCTAATAATCTCGTCACTATTGTAGCTTCTACAGAGTTTGATACTGTTGGACAAGTCACTTGTAGTATAGGACTTAGTGAATTTAAAAAAGATGATAATATAGAGAGTTGGATGACTCGTGCAGATGAAGCACTCTATAGAGCAAAGGAAAATGGAAGAAATAGAGCAGAAACTGCTTAATCCTCCTGCATAAAGAAACTATCTATACTAATGTTTTTAAAGGCTGCATTTAAAGAGGTAAAGAGTTGAGGAAACTCCTCTTCCATCTTGGCAAGTTTTATCTTCATATCTGCTCTTGCATGGGGCATCTTCACATCAAATCGCATAGCCGGACAAGCCTCATCACCAATAGCTTCTATCTCATTATCAACTACAAAAGCACGTAGTTGACGTTCACGCATCTGAATAAGGGGACGAATAACAACTAAACCATTTTCTGCCGTATACTTTGGTGCTAAACTGCGCATCTGCCCATTGTATATAAAGTTCATAAAAAAGCTCTCTGCAGCATCATCCATATGGTGACCAAGTGCTACTTTATTACACCCTAACTCTTTTGCAACACTGTAAAGATATCCTCTTCTCATACGAGAGAAAAAACTACAAAAGGAGGAGTTTTTACGAATTTTCTCTTTTGCTAGTTCATAAGTTTGAGTATCTTTAATTACATGCTCAATGCCATTCTCTTCACAATGTTTTGCAAGAGCATCAAAATTTTCACCCATACCATAACCAACAGTAACGGCTATAAAGTCAAACTTAAATGGGGCACGTCTCTGCTGTTCTCTCATCGCATGAATCATAGTAAGAGAATCTTTTCCACCACTCAGTCCTACAAGGATTTTATCACCCTCTTCTATGAGCTTAAATTCAGCATTTGTTTTACCCAGTTTTGACATAATTTTTTTAGAAAGTTTTATACCCATTAGGAAGCTATTACTCTATCTACCATTTTCATAACAAACTCTGCTGACTCTATCGCAGAAGTTTCTAAGAACTCATCAAAACTAAAACTTGCATCCATATCTGCAGCATCACTAATCGCACGTAAAATAAAGAAAGGTACATCTAAAGCATCACAAACAACAGCAACACTCCCACCTTCCATTTCTAAAGCATCTGCATTAAACTCTTTCCCTATCCAGTTCTTTCGTTCTTCATTTGCAACAAACTGATCACCAGTAGCTATTATGCCCTCTTGAACACTTTTACCCATCTCACTTGCAACTTCTTTACTCATTTCTATCATAGACTTATCGGCTTCAACAAAAACTGCACCCTCTGGAACATAACCAAAAGGATGACCAAATGCCGTAATATCTAAATCATGTTGTGAAAGTTTTGTAGCAACAATTAGATCACCCACTTTAAGTGTTGGACTAATAGCACCAGCAACACCTGAAAAGAGGAGCTTCTGTGCCCCAAAATGCTCTATCATTGTAGTTGCAGTAAGCGTTGAGAAAACTTTTCCTATTTTAGAGTATGCAACTACAAGAGATACACCTTCATAATTTGCTTCATAGTATTTATTCCCTGCATATTCTGTTGTTGTATACTCTCCAAGTTTTTCCAGTATTGGCGCTATTTCTTCTGGCATTGCACCCATTATTGCTATTTTTTGCATTCTTAATCCTCTATAGTAAATGTTTTAACTATCTCTTTAAATTTTTCTAATTTTTTCTCTATCTCACCCTTAGCATTCACAATACAAGAGCCACCCCAAAAACCAAGACCATCTTCAAAACCTACACGATTTACAAAGATAATCGTTGCTTTACACTCAAGTGCGACAGACTCTATTATTTTATACCATTTATTTTCTATTTCTAATCCATTATCATTAAAACCTCGTGCAGGTGAAGCGACAAGGGCAATTATAATATTAGGGTTTTGTTCTATTAAGTCATGATGTACATTCTTATGCCATAAATCCTCACAAACGACCATAGATATTTTTTTCTTATTCACTTGAAAACTTTCAAAAATATCTCCAGCTTTAAAGTAACGAGCTTCCTCAAACATACCATAGTTTGGAAGATGCACTTTAATATGTCTGCTAACAAACTCTCCCTTGCTAAAGTAGAGTGCTACATTTCTAAAATGCTTATCCTCTTTTAAAGCAGCCCCAACAACAATATCAATATCTTTACTAAGCTCTCTGAGTTGATCTAGCTCTTCTAAAAGCCATGCATCCTCAATGAGTTTATCTTGAAGCATGTAACCACTCAAAGAGAGTTCAGGAAAAACAATCAAATCACTTTCATCTCTTTTATCTTTAATAATAGTAATAATATCCCCTAAGTTAGATCTATTTAACTTAGGGGCAGTTTGTGCAAGAGTTACTCTCATATTATGAGCAGATTTCCTCTTTTACTTTTTCTAAAGATGCCATATCAGAGATATTAAGAGTTTTAAGTTCTTTAGCAATTCTTCTATTTAGACCTTTAAGAGTGATACCGTTACCAAACTCTATAGCCATATCTAACTCAGGAGCAACAGCTAAAATAGACTGCTTATATTTCACTGGTTTAACAAGTTGATCTTTTAATAGTGAAACTGCTTCTTCTTTTGAAGCATATTTCTCAGTTGTTACATTAGAGACAATAGGTGCAGAGAAGTTATCCGTAACCATCGTATTCATGAGCTCAGCTAAAGGCTCTTGTGCAGGAGTTAAAAGCTCACAGTGTGATGCTACTGACATATCAAGTAATAGTGCACGTTTCGCACCAGCATCTTTAAATGTTTGCTCTAAACTCTGTAAGTCTGACTTCATACCAGCAACAACTAACTGACCATCTTGGTTATAATTAGCTGGCCATACTTTTTTACCCTCAGACTGAGCTTTTTCACATATTTTTTCAACACTAGCATCATCAAGACCGACTAAAACCATCATACCTGCATTTATATCATCACAAGCTGATTGCATAAAGCTTCCACGCTTGTGTACAAGTTCTACTGCATCAACATAGTCTATTGCACCAGAAGCACAAAGCGCAGAAAATTCACCAAGTGAATGACCTAAAAAGAGTTCTGCTTTTAAATCTGGACAAGCATCATTGAAAAGTTTATAAGCTACCATCTGTACCAATAAAATTGCAGGCTGAGTATAAGCAGTTTGTCCTAACTTCTCATTCTCTTCAAAAATTAGTGCTTTAAAATCAACACCTATTCTCTCACCAGCTTTCGCAAACATTTCACGTGCAACTTCACTGTTTTCATAAAAATCTTTTCCCATTCCTACTGCTTGACTTCCCTGCCCTGCAAATATCATCGCTATTTTACGCATATACTATTTCTCCTTTTTTTATTGTAAGTACTCTTTATTGTCCGCTATTTTTTTACGAAGTGTATTTCTATTTAATCCTAGTTTATCAGCAAGCTGTAGTTGTGACTTGAACTTCTCTAATCCTGCTTTAATAAGAGGTGCCTCATAGAGATACAAAAAATTTCTATAGTCACTATTTGATCCCAATTTTTCAAAAAGATAATTTTCTATAATGGACATTAACTCTCGATCTTCTATCCCTTGAAGAAGATGATTAATCATAACTTGCCGTTTTAATGAACGAGAATTTTGGCTTAAATCAGGTTTAAAGTTTTCAAGGTCAACTCTTTTATCCCCACCAAAAAGAGAAATTGCTTCTGTCTCAAATAAATTTATTAATAATTTCACATCCTCATGACGTTCACTTAAAGGTGGAATATCAAATTTAACACTAAATAAATCATCAATAAATTCATTAGAAAAAGAGGATTTAGATGTTGCGATAACACGAACATTATTATCTTTTATAGCTTGAACAAGCCGTCTTAAGTTTGCAGATTGATCTATATTTGTAATAATGAGTTCACTACAACTCTCTAAACTTACAAGTAATTCATCAAAGTTTGATGCATCTACAATAGATGCATCTGAAAGTATAAATGATGCTAAACTTTTTTTTCCCACACCCGATTCACCCATAATGAGTGCATTCACGGTAAGAGTTTTTAAAAGTGTAGCTGTTTTCTTCGCCTGAAACGAAGCATCTGATGCATTTATAAAATTAGTGGCATCCACAGCCTGTACCACAACTCTCACCCTCAGCAGGTTTATTTTCAGCAGGTACACCTGTCATAGCTTCTTCTGCAGTTGCTTCTCTAATGTTATTCACTGTCACAGTAAACATTAATTCTTTACCAGCTAAAGGATGATTAAAGTCAATAGTAATAGTCTCACCACCAATCTCTTTTACTGTTACTTGAACTGTACCACCATCTTCACCTTGACCATAAAGAGTCATACCTAACTCTAAATCAATTCCAGCAAATTGATCAGCTGGTACTTCTTGTGTTGCATCAGCATTATACTCACCATATGCATCAGCAGGTTGTACAAGGATATCACCTTTTTCACCAATAGCCATATCTACAATTCCATTCTCTAAACCTGGAATTATTTGACCTTTTCCAAACATAAATACTAATGGTGCACCACCAACATTACTATCTACTACTTTATCTCCATCTTTTACTTCGTACTCTATTGATACAATTTGATTAGCTTCTATTGCCATTTTTTTTCCTTACTTATTTAATTATGCGATTTTAACATAATATTCTATATTATTGCTGAAGAAAGATTTTAGCATCTTTTGCTTCAGCGCTATTTGGATACTTAGCAACTATAGCTTCAAAAAAAGCTTTAGCATGATCTTTATCACCTGTTCTACTCATACTTACTGCTGTATGAAGCATCAAGTTAGGCATATAAGATGCCTTAGAATAAAGAGAAGAGCTCTTTTTAAAGTATGAAATTGCATTTGAATAATTTTTTCTTTTATAGTTCATCTCACCTATCATATAGTGAGCATAAGCTGGTTTATAACGCTTTTTTATTAGGTGCTCAAAATATTTTATAGCATCAGTATAGTACTTCTTTTTAAAAAGAGCATTTGCCTTTTTATAGACTTCTGCTGAACTCATACTGTCAAGTTTTGATTTTGATGATTTTGAATTCCCTCTACTTTTTAACTCTTTGGCAATTAATGCTTTAAATCTATTCACATCATCAACAAGTGTATTAAACTCATCTTTAGATACATACTTTGCATTTATAGAGTCTATAAGAAGAGAGACTTCAGTAATCGCAACTTTAAGCTGTGCAATACTTTGAGTATTTTGTTCTATACTTTCACTTAAACGTTGCTCATACTCACTGCTACTACGGATTGCTTGAAGACTCTTTTCTTTCTCTTTTTTGAGAGTAATCCTATTGTTATGTGCTTTTCTACTCAAACTTTCGATAACACTCTGTAATCCATCAATACGTTCACGAAGAGAATCAAGTTCATTGGCCTGATTATTACTCTTTACAGCTACTTTATTGAGTTTCTGTTTTGTATCTAAAATGATTTTTTCGTTAGAAGTAAGACCATAAGGAGTTGGACTATCTAAGTCACCCGCACCAAACGCAGAAGGTTCAGCACAGAGTGAGAGAATGGGGAATGCACAAGAGAGTAAATAAACTATCTTTGAGCGTTTCATAAATACTGCTACAAATTACGGTAGAAGTTTGAAATCTACACGGCGATTTTGTGCATAACACTCTTTAGTTTTATCATTACAAACAGGATTTGATTCTCCATAACTTACCATAGAAATACGATTTCCATCAATACCCTCAGCAACTAAAGCTTTTTTAACAGCATCGGCACGCTTAAGACCAAGTGCGAAGTTATACTCATCACTACCCCACTCATCACAGTTACCTTCTAGTTTTACATTATAATTTACTGCACCTGTTTTACCAAGCTCTGCTGCTTTAGAAATTCGAGTCTGCATCTCAGAGTTAATGTTAAATTTGTCAAATGCAAAATATACAGCCGAAAGTTCTGATTCAATATCAGACATACTCATAAGAGTATGAGAATTTGCATTAGAACTAGAATCAACCATACTCTCTTCAGCCGATACAGTTTCTGTCTCAACTGCTGCAACTTCCTGTGCAACTGCTGGCTTTTCAACTTCTTGAGCTTGACTATCAACCGCTGGCTCTGTTGAGCTACATCCACTAAATGCTAAAAGTGCTGCAACAACACCTGAAAGAACGATACTTTTCATATTATGATTTCCTCTATGTTTTAAAAATTGGTTAATTATATCTAAAAAATTATAATTATTGTTAAATATGTATAATTTTACCAGTCCATTGATTGAACTTTTCCATATTTGAGAGGAAAAAGGTAGTTCTTATTATGGTTTAATCTAATAATTCCTATACTACTTTGATTTTTATAATTTTTTATAAAAAGAATAGCATCCCCATCCTTAGAAAATCTTGGAAATTCATTATTACCCGTTACTGTAAGGCGTCTAATAAAATCTGTTTTCATTGAGATGAGATGAAGGTTAAAAGTATTTCGCTCAAAAGCATTTGATGTTTCTCTTGCTTTATAAACAATATACTCTCCATTTGAACTACAAGCTGAATTACTTTTGCCATAATAAACCATCTGTTCAACTTCTTTCGTATCTAAATCTTTAGAGAATACATTTGGATATCCTAATCGTCCTGATATAAAAATAATCTTTCGTTCTCCCATAAACTGAGCATTTACATCAATTCCACCATATCTTGTTTCTCTCTTATACCGTTTAGTATCTACCTTATATGTATAAATATCAGGTTGTCCATTTTTTGCCATTGTTAAAAGAAGTGTATTACCATCGCTACTTACATCAGAACAGACCATCATTCCGTCAGAAGAGATAATTTTTGAAACCTTTAATGTTTTAAGGTTAACATATTTAAGTGTTGGACTTTTTCCATCTAAAGAGCTGTAGTAAAATCCTGTTTGTGCTTCATTTGCCCACTTTGGAAAAAGGTTAAAGCCTCCTTTCACTATAGTATGCTGATAAGCTAAGGAGTAGTCAGAAATAACAATTTCACTTTTCTTAGCACCAACTACTCGTGAAAATATAACTTTTCTTTTCATCCATGCAACAGATGGTTCACCCATATACTCATTAATATCATATGCCATAGCATGGGTTACAAACATATATATATTTGTACGACTTACCTTGTAACTTTTAGAAAAAAGTTCTTCGTTATTAGAGATAAGTTTCATTTTTACACTCAAGGCATTACTATCCATTTTGAGCATCTTATAGCGAAGAACATAGTTTCTATCTTTATTTTCAACAACAACGGTTGATGCATCATAATCTACTACTCGATGAAACCTATCAACATTAAAAATACTCAATACATTTAAATCTGCAACAAGTGATTTAAAAAAAGTCATTTTAAATGTCTCATCATACTCTTGTGATGAATCCTCAACACCTAAAGATGGAAGTGAATCAACTTTTTTAATAACCTCAATAGTGGCATCATTCGCAAACAACAACCCGAACATAAACATAAGTGAAAATATTATTTTCAAATCTACTCCTTAGATATAAGTATAACTATTGTTCTACTCGATTTTTTCTGTGGATTTTTTGGAAAAATGACAGAGAAAAGACGCTCTTTTATTTTGTCGGCCTCTCTATTTAATGCTTCATTATCAGAATAACTTAAAATCCTAAAATCTAAAACTTTACCAAGACTATTTAACTCAATAACAGTTTTCACACTACTACCCTCTGAGTTAGCTGGTACCTTAAAATATTGGTAAACAATTGCTTGAATTTTAGCCAAATATTCATTAACCTGCTCCGCAGTAGAAGAAGCTTTGTTTTCATTATTTGTTTTTACACTCTCTAAATTATTTACCTTTTCACTAAGTGATTCAACTGTTTTATTTTGAGTTTTTTTTATCTTTTTTTGTATCTCTAAAAGTCTTTTATTATTAAAAGTTTTTGGTTTCTCTTTTTTATGCACGATTTTCTTCGTCCAAACATCATTAAAGAGATTATTAATATCTACATTTTTGCTTGCAACGGGTGTACTTGTAGTAAGAGTCGTTGATTTTTGAACTTTTTTTGCATCTCTACTTTGAATTTTTGGAATTTCCAGAGATATAGAAATATAGTTATCTTTTTTTAAGGCAAATGTTTTTGCTAAAGTAGGTTTAAATAGGACAAATGCAAAAGAGAACAAAAATAGTGTGAAAAGAGAGAGTGAAATAAAACCACTCAGGTAGAAATACTTGCTATTATTATCCATTGGTAGCTAATGAGACCTCAGAAAAACCAGCCTGCTTAACTGCTGCTAAAATAGACATAACAATTCCATATTCTAAACTTTTATCAGCACTAATAAGAACCGTAGCTTTTTTATCTAACCTACTTGCATATAGGGCAAAATTATCCATGAATGCATTAAAAAGATAACTATCTTTATTTATTTTTATATTTTGATCTTTATCTATACTAATATGTACAGGAGGAATTTTAGAGAGTTGTTGTGATGTTGAACCTTGAGGTAATTTAATATTTTCTTCATAAATAATGTTTGGAGCGATAACCATAAGTATAGCTAAGAGCACTAACATTACATCAACAAGGGGAGTAATATTTAATTCAGGTTTATCATCCCAATCATAAATCATAACTACGCCTTACGAGCTATAATCGCATCACTTTGCATCTGAAGAAATGATATAAGTTCAAATGATTTTCTTTTAAGCATCTGATGATATGTATATGAAAAGATAGCTACAAATATACCCGCAGCAGTTGCGACAAGTGCATCCGATACACCACTCGCAATAACTGACATACTTCCACTTGTTTGACCAATATGTGTAAATGTGTCAAGTATTGAAACAACCGTACCAAACAAACCAATAAAAGGTGTAGTTGATGCGAATATAGAGAGGATAGAGAGACCTTTTGTCGCCTCTTTTGTTGCTGCAAGCATACCTAATCCTAAAACTTCTTTTGAAATATGATTACTTGTTTTAATAAAATTATTTAAAAAGGAGTTTTTATTTACAGTAGTTGCACCCATAAGGAGTGCTTCAAGAGAATTACTCTCTTTATCTAACCAACTGTTAATAGAAAAATATCTATAAAAGAAAACCCAATTAAGGACAATAAAGTATATCGCTAAAAGAGCTAATACTCCTATTGTCACAGGATGGCTTTTAAGATAAAAATCTATTAAATTATTAAGCATAATTAACTTATATTAACTTTTGAGCAGCTGTCTCAATTCTAGCAGAAACAGATGCAATAGCAGCACTAGAGTCTGCAACATCATTTATAAGTTTCTTCGCTTCATCAAGAGCTTGAGCAATTTCAGACTCATTAGCACCACGAATAGCAGCAGCACCTTCAACTAAGATAATAACTTTCTCTTCGTCTACCTGAACAACACCCCAGTTGATAACAATTGCTTCAACTGATTTGTCCTCTTTTTCAACATCTACGACACCACTTGTTAAAAGTGTTGTTAAAGATGCATGGTGTGCTAGTACTCCAAACTCTCCCTCTTCACCAGGAAGAACTACACTAATAGCATCACCATCATAGATGACACCATTTGGAGTTAGGATTTCAAGTTTAAACTTATCCATTATAGTCCTTTAATAAGCTTTGAGCCTATTTATTTTTCTCTTGTTTAGCGATAGCTTCATCCATTCCACCAACCATGTAGAATGAGTTTTCTGACATATGGTCATACTCACCAGCTAAAATACCTTTGAAACCTTTAATAGTATCTTCAAGTTTAACATATTTACCAGGAGCTCCTGTAAATACTTCAGCAACGAAGAAAGGCTGAGAAAGGAATTTCTCAATTTTACGAGCACGTTCAACAACATTTTTGTCATCTTCGCTAAGCTCATCCATACCAAGAATCGCAATGATATCTTGAAGATCTTTGTATTTTTGAAGTGTAGTTTGTACACCACGAGCTACTGCATAATGCTCTTCACCAACAATTTGTGGATCAAGTAATCTTGAAGTTGAATCAAGTGGATCAACAGCAGGATAAATACCTTTTTCAGCAATTTTACGGTTAAGAACTGTAGTTGCATCTAAGTGAGCAAAAACAGAAGCTGGAGCCGGGTCAGTTAAATCGTCTGCAGGTACATAAACAGCCTGAACTGAAGTAATTGAACCATTTTTAGTTGATGTAATTCTATCTTGTAATGCACCCATTTCACGAGCAAGAGTTGGTTGGTAACCAACAGCTGATGGAATACGACCAAGAAGTGCTGACATTTCAGAACCTGATTGAGCAAAACGGAAGATATTGTCAATGAACATAAGTACATCAAGACCTTTCTCATCACGGAAGTACTCAGCCATAGTAATACCTGTAAGTGCAATACGGTTACGTGCACCTGGAGGCTCAGACATTTGACCGTAGCACAGTGCAACTTTGTCAAGTACATTCGAATCTTTCATCTCGTAGTAAAGGTCATTTCCTTCACGAGTTCTCTCACCAACACCAGCAAAAACTGATAAACCATCATGACCATGAGCAACATTATGAATAAGCTCCATGATAATAACTGTTTTACCAACACCAGCACCACCAAATAGTCCAACTTTACCACCCTTAGAGTAAGGAGCAAGTAAATCAACAACTTTGATACCTGTTTCAAACATTTCAGTAGTAGTAGATTGATCTACTAGTGGTGGTGGAGCACGGTGAATTGACCATGTTTCAGAATCTGTAACTTGCTCACCACCATCGATAGTTTCACCAATTACATTAAAAATACGACCAAGTACTTTCTCTCCAACTGGAACTTTAATAGGAGCACCAGTAGCTGTAGCATCCATGCCACGAACTAAACCTTCACTCATATCCATGGCAATCGTTCTAACACGACCATCACCTAAGTGAGCTGCAACTTCTAATACTAGACGGTGTTCTTTCCCTTCTAGGCTTACTTTAACTTCAATTGCTTCATTGATTACTGGAAGATATCCATCAAAATCAACATCAACAACAGGACCCATAACCTGGCTAATTTTTCCAATCATATTTTTCTCCATTATTTCATAGACTCCACACCACTGATAATTTCTATCAGTTCTGTAGTAATAGCTGCTTGACGCGCTTTATTAAATTGTACATTAAGAGACTTAACCATATCTTTTGCATTATTAGTTGCTGTATCCATCGCTTGCATACGAGCAGAATGTTCAGCAGCAACAGAATCAATAAGTGCATAGTACATGTTAAAATCAACATATTTATTTACTAAAGAATCAAGCATGTCTTCTTCATTTTGTGCTTCAACTTCTAACATAGATGAATGCGTATCTTCACACTCAAATGCATCTGTATCAACAGGTAAAACTTTCTTCACATGTAACTCTTGAGTTATCATGTTTTTATACCCGTTGTATACTATATGAAGAGCATCTATCTTCTCATCTTTATAGTCCATGAGCGATGTTCTGATGAACTCATCAGATCTCTTTTTATCTGGTTTTGAACTTAAATCACTAACAGCATCGAATAACTCAACTTCGTTATATTTAAAAAATTCTACACCTTTTTTACCGATTCCACGTAGACGTACTTTAACATTTTGATCTTTATACTCTTTTAAAAGTTTTTTAACGGCTTTAATAGTTTGAATATTAAAACCACCACATAAACCTTTATCTGCAGTAACAAAAACAATATCTACCATTTTTGGATTTTCAATCTTGTTAAAACAACGATTTTCAATTCCGCCAATTTTAGCACAGTTAATACGTCCAGCTATTTCGGCAATTACCTGATTCATTTTTTGAGCATAAAGACGAGAGCGTTTTGCAAGCTCTTCAGCACGACGAAGTTTCGCAGTAGAAACTAGCTTCATCGCACGTGTTGTCTTTTGAGTGTTAGAAACACTCTTTATCTGTCTTTGAATATCTTTCAAGTTTGCCATTGTTTATCCCTTAGTTAGCTACAAAGCTAGCTTTGAACTCTTCAAGTGCTTTTATAAGTAATGCTTTTGTATCATCATCAACTTTAGAAGTACTTCTAATATTTTCAAAAACTTGAGGATAAGATGCTTCAATAAATGGATACATTTCAGCTTCAAAACGAACTACATTTGAAGCATCCATATCGTCTAAGAAACCTTCGTTTCCTGCGAATATAATTGCAACTTGTTTCTCAGCAGAAAGAGGAGAGAAAGGACCTTGTTTAAGAACCTCTACCATTCTCTGACCACGTTCGAGTTGATTACGAGAAACTTCATCAAGATCAGAAGCAAACTGAGCAAATGCTTGAAGTTCACGATACTGAGCAAGATCTAGTCTTAAAGTACCAGCAACTTGCTTAGTAGCTTTAATCTGAGCAGCACCACCAACACGAGAAACTGAAAGACCAACATTAATTGCTGGACGAACACCCGAGTTAAATAGATCTGTTTCTAAGAAAATTTGACCATCAGTAATTGAGATAACATTTGTAGGAATGTATGCCGCAACATCACCCGCTTGAGTCTCAATAATTGGAAGAGCAGTTAAAGAACCAGCACCCTCTTCATCAGACATTTTTGCAGCACGCTCAAGTAAACGAGAGTGAACATAGAAAACATCACCAGGATATGCTTCACGACCTGGAGGACGACGAAGGATAAGTGACATTTCACGATAAGCAACAGCATGTTTAGAAAGATCATCATAAACAATTAGACCATGACGTGCATTATCACGGAAGTACTCTCCCATAGTAACACCAGTATATGGAGCTAAGAATTGTAATGCAGCAGCTTCAGCAGCAGTTGCAGATACAATAATTGTATATTCCATAGCACCATGTTCTTCTAAACGACGAACAATTTGAGCTACAGTTGATTCTTTTTGACCGATTGCTACATATACACAAGATACACCATTACCTTTTTGGTTAATGATTGCATCAAGTGCAACTGTAGTTTTACCAGTCTGTCTATCACCAATGATAAGCTCACGTTGACCACGACCAATTGGAACAAGTGCATCAATAGCTTTAATACCAGTAGCTAAAGGCTCATGAACAGATTTACGATTCATAATTCCAGGCGCTTTCTCTTCTACGAAACGAGTTTCAGTAGTTTCAATTGGACCTTTTCCATCAATTGGCTCACCAAGTGCATTTACAACACGACCAAGAAGTGCATCACCAACTGGAACACGTAAAAGTTTTCCAAGACGCTTAACACTCATACCCTCACGAAGAGCTGAACCTGCACCTAAGATAACAACACCTACTGCGCTCTCTTCAAGGTTCATCACAAGACCTTGAGTCCCATCTTCAAATTCAACCATTTCCCCAGCCATAACATTGCTCAGTCCGTAAACTTGTGCAACACCATCAGCATAAGAAACGATTTTACCTGTTTCATTAATATCAACACTTAATTCAAAGTTGTCAATACGTTCTTTAATTATTGAGCTGATTTCATCAGCTTGTATTTTTGCTACCACTATTGTTCTCCTCTTATGAAGTTAAATTGCTTTAATGATATGTTCTATCATTTGACTATCGATTCTATCTTTAGAGAAGTTAATCTCAATTCCAAGACCTGTTACTTCTACTTTAATACCATTAAAATCATTTTTTACAAATGACAATGCTATAGTTGAATCAAATTTTTTGTTTAAACCATTTCCTAATTCAGATATTACTTTATCATCAATATCACTATTGCTGTAAATAACACCATTATAACTTTTTGTTGCATTTGCAATATCTTTTTGTAACTCTTTTGCAATAGCAGGAATTACATCAATACGTTTATTTTCAACTAAAAGTTTAATTAAGTTGTTAACTTTTTCTGATTCAGCAGACTTTACAGCTGCTAGAAGAATTTCTGATTTATCATTCACATTTACATGTGGATTAATAACGATACTTACAAATTTTTCATCATTAAAAGAGTCTGCTAAAACTGCAAAAACTTCTGAAATATTTTGTAAAGTTTCTAAATCAGAACCTTCTTTTAAAGCTTTAATGTATTTTTTTGCGATAAGTTCTCTCATACTAAGCAACCTTCTTTAAAATTACATTAGCCATAGCTTCTTTATCAAAATCATTTGAACTTTGAGCTAAAGTCTCTTTTAAAACATCTTCAACTACAGAACGAACCATAGTTCTTTGAGTATACTCTCTACTCGAAGCAGCTTGTTTTACTAAAGTCTCTAGTTCTAGTTCACATTGACTCATAATATTATCATTGATAATTTTATTCTCTTTTTTAGATGTAACTGCTAACTCTTCTGCAAATTTTTCAGCAGAACTTATCTTAGCAAGTGCATCTTTTTTCAGAGCAACAACTTCATCAAGTCTATCTTGAGCTTTTTTGAATTCATCAGCAATAGCTTGGCTACGTCCTGCAAAATAATTCTTAATTGGCTCTCCAACTAGATACCACACTAGCCC
>Ga0256837_1000169_pt1 | contig 59540 bp, 63 predicted proteins | sample 4562384metaG_FD_185976 | JGI IMG/M metagenome (GOLD analysis project Ga0256837, IMG submission 185976) | Hydrothermal vent microbial communities from Guaymas Basin, Mexico - 4561-384 | ecosystem: Environmental > Aquatic > Marine > Hydrothermal vents | place: Mexico: Guaymas Basin | collected... | reverse complement strand
TTACTCTTTCCTCATCACGAAAATGAAGCAGCGCAAACTAGATGTAGTTCAAATCACTCTTTAGCAAACTACTGGATGCACAACGGTTTTGTAAATATAAATGGCGAAAAAATGAGTAAATCTTTGGGAAATAGCTTTTTCTTAAAAGATGCTCTTAAAGAGTACGATGGAGAGGTCTTACGCTTTTATCTTTTAAGTACGCATTATAGAAGTAACTTTAATTTTAATACTGAAGATTTAGCGATAGCTAAAAAGCGTTTAGACAAAATTTATCGCCTTAAAAAACGTCTTTTTGGATTAGCTGAAAACTCTGATACAACTTCATTTCAAGAAAAGATGCTTACTGCGCTAAGTGATGATATGAATGTATCTTCTGCCCTTGCATTAATAGATGAGATGATTTCAAATGCGAATGAAACACTTGATACAGCAGGAAAACATAAAGTTCTTAAACGCGAAACTATCTCAAATCTATCTTATATAGAAAATTTATTAGGTTTTGGTGTTAAAAATCCATTTAACTATTTTCAATTTGGTATGGACGATGAAACTAAAACTAAAATAGATGAGCTTATCGTTAAACGTAATGAAGCTAAAAAAGAAAAAAACTTTGAGCTATCAGATACATTACGTGATGAAGTTCTAGCTTTTGGTGTAAGTATAATGGATACTCCTGCTGGGACTTTTTGGGAAAAAATTTAAGATGGGCGTTTAGCTGATGTATAAAATTTTAGTATTATTTTTTTTAACTATTTTAATAGTTCATTCTAAAGAGATACACCCAACATACAAACTAAAGTCAATGGGCATAGTAAACGATTTCGTAGTAGTAAAAAATAAAATCTATATTGCAAATAACGAAGGAACAGTTGATATTTTTGATTTGAATAGTGGAAAAATTATTGAACAGATAGTGCTAAATCCTTTGACGACGAAACTCAATAAACTTGTACCTCAAAATATTATAAGTGTTGATGTTATAAATGATAAAGTTTTATTGGTAAGTATTGGAAACAGCGCATATCGCAATGTTTGGATATATGAAAATCATACTCTGACTCAAAAGATAGATGAGAGTCAAAAGCTTACTATTAAAGAGGCTCGTTTTATAGATGATGAAAAGATATTTTTAGCAACATTTGCTTCTGAAATAATTTTACACGATACAGCTGAACAGTATAATTTGTACAATAAACATATCTCACAAAGTACAATGGGGGATATAGTTTTAAGTGAGGATAAAAAAACTGTTTTTATCTCTGATGAAAGTGGAGAGGTTCAACTTAGAGAGCTTGAAAGTTCAAAACTACTTAAAACTTTCTCCTCTCAAAATGTAGATAATGTCTATCACATTGCCTATGCAAAGGGTATTTTAATTACAGCAGGACAAGATAGACGGGTTGCAGTTTATCAAGATGGCATAAAGGATTATCATATTAAAAGTGATTTTCTTGTTTACTGTGTTGGGATTAGTCCTAGCTCTAAAGTAGGTGTTTATTCTAAGGGAGAGAAGAGTAATTTACAGCTTTTTGATACTAAAAATGGAAGAAAAACTGACGAGCTTGTAGGACATAGTGGGATAGTAAATCAGATAAAATTTATAAATGAAAATGAACTTTTTAGTAGTGATAGAGGGTATTATGTTTATTATTGGGAGTTAAATTAAGAAATTATAAAGCAAATTTTTCGCTAAAGTAATCTACTTGGGATTGAGTAATTTGTAAGATGTCATAAAATTTCTGCATATCAATATCAACTTCTTGATCTAAAAAAGTTAATAGGATTTTACATTTTTCTTTTAACTGATTTAATTCCCAAAGCTCGTTATGATTATCTACTATACTTATATTATTTAGTATGTTAATATTATTATTAATTATCTTGGTTGCATTGTCTTTCATTTATTCATTATACAAGTATTTAGCTGAAATAGAGCCTAAACAGATAACAATATTCTGTAACATTATTCGATTTATCAAATATTGTGCAATATGACCTACTTTAATCTTTAGTATATAAATTATTCAAGTTGAATAAGGAAATTTATATGAACGTAAAAGATAAAATTAATTATATGCTTACAGAAAAGCATAAATCTAAAAGAGACTTTGCACAAGAGTTATTAAATTTAGAACCTAGACTTCTTTCAACAGGTAAGGCTCCTAGTGAGTCTACAATTTATGGCTATTTAAATGGACGCCGTGAAATAAAAATAGAACTTATTCCATATATTGCTGAAGTTTTAGGGGTTAAAGAACAAGAGCTTTTTGAATGCAATATTGAGGATAGCAGTGATCATAACTTTCAACTTTCTAAAGAGATACGAGAGATTATTAAACTATTGAAATATGTTCCAAATTCAAAACTTTATGAACTCAGAGATAAACTTCTTGCATATAAAAGACTCTATGAAAAAAGTTGGTAAAATTCAGGTAAAATTTAAATACAAATATATAATGAGGAAAATATCTAAATGATAATATCGGATATTCAAAAACATATAGAGGAAAACTCTTTAAATTTAACAATAGAGTTTAAAAGATTATTCCACGGTCGAGGTGGACTTTATGAGGGTTGGAATCATTTAACTATTGATTCGATAGATACTATACTAAGTGTTGCCTTATATAAAGAAGAACCTCAAGAAAAAGAGCTTTTAGAGATGCTTGAAGAGTTTATTTCTAACACTAGACATCAAAGTATAGTGCTACAAAGAAGATATATAAAAGGCTCTCCTAGTGAAGTTATCGTAGGCGAGTTAGCAGATGAACTTTATGTAGTTGAAAATGGTATAAAAATAAAACTCAATCTTCTCTCAAATCGTAATAGTGGTTATTTTCCAGATATGAAAAATGGTCGTGAATTTGTAAAGGCAAATGCTAAAGATAAAAGTGTTTTAAATCTTTTCTCTTACACGTGTGCATTTTCTCTTTATGCAATAGAAGGTGGAGCTACAAAAGTATCAAATATAGATATGAGTAAGGGTGCATTAAGTACAGGAAGAGTAAATCATCATCTTAACGGTTTTGATACTAGAGATGTAGCTTTTCACCCCTATAATATCTTAAAATCGTTCTCACGTATCAAGAAAAAAGGTCCTTATGGTTTAATCATCATAGACCCACCTACATTTCAAAAGGGAAGTTTTGAAGCTACTAAAGATTATGTAAAACTTATAACAAAACTTCCACAAATTGCATCCGAAGATTGTATGTTGTTAGCTTGTTTGAATTCTCCTGATTTGGATAGTGAGTTTATTATTAAACTTATAAAAGAGTGGGCGCCTAGTTTTAAATTTATTGAGCGTTTAGAGAATGTTTCGGAGTTTGCTAGTGCTGATGAAGAGAGAAGTTTGAAAAATTTGGTTTTTAAGAGGGAAAAGTTATAAAATAGAACAAACGCTTAATAGCGTTTTGTTCTTATTGTAGTTCGTCTGTTAAATCTGTTGGTGCAGGAATCTCTTTAGATTTTGCATCTTTTATCTTAGCAAACTTTTTATCCTCTTTTTTAGGTTTAAGTGCTAAATTATCTTGATAATTAAATATCTCACTTGGCCACTCCTCTTCAGTTGAAGGAATAACATCGTCCATAGGATATTCAGAATCAACTTTATGGATATAAACTTTTTTTCCACCATAATTTTTTTTCTTTTTACCGAAATACTCACCATCATAAGATGGAGAAAATTTACCAAAGTGAAGATGTCTAAGAGTTCTTAAAATAGAGGGATCCATTTTTCCTAACTCTTCCCAGTTAAACATAGGAGCGTGAGGTTTTTTAAATCTTCCTTTACTTAAACTCCACATTAAATATTGACCAATCCAATCTCTAATATAAGGAAATGCTGCAAAAGCAGTAGCACACTCTAAAATACGAACTTTACCATCAATACCATAAGCAACATCAACAGCCCAATACTCAGCATTTGCATCTTTAGACACTTGTACAGCTAAATCAAGAACATTTTTAGGAACGTCCATATAGTCCATACTTCCACCTTGAGAAGTGTTCGTAAGCCATTCCCCCTCTGGAGCGCGACGCCAAAATGCACATACAGGTTTATGACCGATAAGCATTACACGAATATCAGCTTCCATAGGAACGAAATCTTGAAAATATTGTGGGTGATACTGTTTTTCATCATAAAGTTCACGAGCTTCTTCATAAGAATCAACTTTATGCACAAAATACCCACCATAGTTTGATGGACCATAAGATTTTTTGATAATTTTTGGATATTCACAAGTTTGTAAAAATTTATCTGCATTATTATGCTTATAATAGATATATGTTTTTGGAATTGGTAAATCATATTTCCAAGCAAATCTTGTTACATTCTCTTTAGATTTATTTGAAAATTGAGTATCTAAAGAGGGAATAAATCTAACATGAGGAAGTTCACGAGCTATCTCACGAAAAGTCTCATAAGCAGTTGATGGAACATTACCTATAAGTACATCAATCTTCTTACGTTTTACCTCTTTGATAAATCTAGCCTTATCATTTTTCCAATGATACACAACAGTCTCTATCTTATTCGGCCAACCTTTAAAGTTTGAGTGGTCAAAAAATCTTAATACATAATCTAGGTATAAAAAACCTAACTTTGGTAATTTTTTATTGCTTAGTCCCATTCTATTTTTCCTTACTTTTAATATTCTTAAATTATATCTACTCTTTTAAAAGTATGGCTTAAAGTTGTAACTAACTTCAATACTACCAGATTATTGTAAAAAAAGAGCATACGTTAATTCAGTTTTATCAAATAATGAGGTGGATAGAAAGTTTATCTATAATAAAAAACAGCTATAATATTTTCAATACATTGAAAGGAAATATATGCAAAAATTAATTAAACTATCAAATCTCTATTTTTCACTTCCTACACCATCTTTTAAAAGATACCTTTTTGATACAATAGATTTAAACTCAAAACTTATAGGAATACTTGGACAAAGGGGTGTTGGTAAAACTGTACTTTTGCGACAAATAGCTCAAAGTTTAGATATATCTATCTCTAAAATGTTGTATATCAGTGCAGATAATATTGTAGATAGTTTGAGTGATATTGCTATAAATTTTAGTGCTTATGGTGGAAAGTTATTAATAATTGATGAGATACATAAAGCTAGTGATTTTGCTAAAGAGTTAAAAACTATCTATGATTTTGTAGATATAAAAGTGATATTTAGTGGAAGTAGTGCTTTGGAGATAGAAAATAGTAAAGTTGATTTAAGTAGAAGAGCCTTGTTTTATCCTCTTCATTCATTATCTTTTAGAGAGTTTCTATCTATGAAATTTGATACAGAGTTTCCTACTTTTACTTTAAATGAGATTTTAGAAAATCATATAGATATAGCACATAACTTAAAAAAAGATTTTAAACCACTTGAATATTTTCAATACTATAAAACGTATGGTTCCTATCCATTTTTTACTGAGGGTGAGATGGGATATGACTTACGACTCAATGAGATTATAAATATTATATTAGATAGTGAAGTAGCAACTATCTACAATGTAGAAAGTAGTAAGATAAATACAATTAGAAAACTTTTACATCTTTTATGTGCTTCCAATCCCTTTGAATTAAATATACAAAATATATCTACAAGTGCTGGTATAAGTAGAAATACTCTCTATTCCTATCTTTACTATTTACAAAAAGCAAATTTACTACAAATAGTAGGTGGAAACTTTAAAAATAAAAAACTTCTTAATAAACCAGATAAAATTTATCTTGAAAATATAAATCTCTATAATATTTTATGCGATAACCAAAATACAGGGAGTTTAAGAGAGAGCTTTTTTGTATCTCAATTAAAACTTACTCATAGTATAAAATATAGTAATATTGGTGATTTTAGTGTAAATGACAGATATATATTTGAGATAGGTGGGAAAAATAAAAGTTTTAAACAGATAAACGATATAGAAAATAGTTTTATAGTCGCTGATGATATGGAGATAGGTTTTGGGAATAAAATACCCTTGTGGTTATTTGGATTTTTATATTAAGGCTATTTAAAGCCTTAAATAATTACTTAACTTTTCCTAAAAACTCACAATCAATAGTATTTACTTTTACTAAATCATCTATAAGTACGTGGTAAGGAACTTGAACAACTGCACCAGTTTCTAAAGTTGCTGGTTTTTTAGAACCACTTGAAGTATCGCCCTTGAAGTTTGGAGGAGTATCAGTTACCACTAATTCCATAAATTCTGGTGCTTGAACAGAGATAGCTTTATTTTTAAAGAAGATAATCTCAACATTAATTCCATCTTTGAACCATTTTGAAGCTTCATCACATTGCGCATATTCAAGACCGATTTGGTCGTAAGTTTCATTATCCATAAATTGGTACATTTCACCATCATCATAAAGATACTGCATAGTTTTATAGTCAATAGTAGGAATCTCAAATTTATCCCCAGCGTGAACAGTTTTTTCAACAACTTTACCATTTAAAAAACTTTTCATCTTCATACGTACAAATGCTGCACCTTTCCCTGGTTTAACATGTTGAAATTCAACAATTTTATATGGTACTTCACCTACTATTAAACGTACACCCTTTTTGATGTCACTCATTCCAACATTTGCCATTAATACACCTTAATTAAATTATATTGGGATATATTACTATAAAGCTACTTAAATGATATAATTCATTAAAAAATAAGGAGAAGAGCTTATGCGTTACCTACAACTAGACTTCATCCGTGGTATAGCAATTATTTTAATGATTATTTTCCATATAAGTTTTGATTTGAATAATTTTCATTTTATCGAGATAGATATTTATAATAGAGAGGGCTTAGAATGGTTCTATTTTCGTATGGTAATTTTAACTCTTTTTATGGGAAGTGTAGGGGTGTCTTTAGCACTTGTGAATGAAAATGGGATAGACTATAAAAAAGTGATAAAACGATTTGCCATTTTAATAGGTGCTTCTATCGTAATAACCATAGCTAGTTTTATAACATTTCCAAACAGTTGGATATATTTTGGTGTTTTACATTTTGTAGCATTTGCATCTCTTTTAGCTCTTGTATTTATAAAATTTGAATGGGTAGCCTTAGTCCTTGGTATCACTATCATTGTACTTTTTAATCTTAATATGATAAATATGAGTAGTGTATATGAACTTTTCCAACCACTTTTAAATCTTCCAAAATATACAGAAGATTTAGTATCTTTCACTCCTTGGTTCGGTGTTGTTTTAGTGGGGATTTTTATTGGAAAAAAAAGATTATTTCTCTTTCCTTTGAAAACAAATTTATTCACTCAAAGAGTATCATTTTTAGGAAAACACTCTTTAGCAATATATTTACTACATCAACCTCTCTTTTTTGGAGTGATTGCTGGAGCTGATTTTTTATTTCATTAAAGTAAAATTTAGTTAAAATTCAACTTATGAATAATAATGAATATAAAAAATCAATCGAACAACTAAACCTTTATGCAAAACACTACTATGTCCTTGATGACCCTATAACAACTGATGAAGTTTACGATAAACTTTATCACGAAGTTCTAATATATGAAGAAGAAAATCCTCAAAATATACTTCCAAACTCTCCAACACAAAGAGTTGGAGATGTTATCTCTAAAGGATTTACAAAAGCTGACCATCTCTCTCGTATGTGGAGCTTAGAGGATGTTTTTGATAGTGAGGGTTTAGAAAAGTGGCTTAAAAAAACTTATAAACTTGATGAAAATATCTCTTTTTATTGTGAACCAAAATTTGATGGAGCAAGTCTTAATCTTATCTATGAAGATGGTATTTTAATTCAAGGTATAACTCGTGGAGATGGAACAACAGGGGAGCTAATAACACCCAATGTTAAAACTATCAAATCTATTCCATTAACCATAGAGTATAAAGAGCGTATAGAGATACGTGGCGAAGTTGTAATCTTTAAAGATGAGTTTGAGAAGATAAATAAGATACGTATCCAAAAAGAGAAAGAGGTATTTTCAAATCCTAGAAATGCAGCTTCTGGAAGTTTAAGACAACTCGACCCAGCTGAAACTGCTTGGAGAAATTTAGTTTTTTTACCCTATGGTGTAGGAGAAAATAGTTTAGATAATAAACGATTGAGTGATAAGATGAATTTTATATATTCATTAGGTTTTAGACAACCACCCGAAAGAGCTATCTGTAAAGATTTTTCTCAAATAGAATCTATCTATAAACAGATGCTTCACGATAGAGATAGCTACGATATGATGCTTGATGGTATGGTTATAAAAGTGAATGAGATAAGCGCTCAAATAGATATGGGATATACAGTCAAAGTCCCTAGATTTTCAGTTGCTTATAAATTTCCAGCAGTTGAGAAGATTACAACTGTAAAAGAGATAGTTTTACAAGTTGGACGTACTGGTGCTGTAACACCTGTTGCTATTGTAGAGCCTACAGATATAGATGGCGTTAGAGTTGAACGAGCAACTCTTCATAATTTTGATGAGATAGATAGAAAAGATATACGTATTAATGATAAGGTTATTATTTTAAGAAGTGGCGATGTTATCCCTAAAATAATAAAAGTATTAACTCACGAACGTAACGGTAAAGAGATAGAGGTAATACGACCGAAGAACTGTCCTATATGTGATAGTGAGCTTTTAGATGAGGGTGTACTTTTAAAGTGTCAAAATCTTTCTTGTTCGGCGAGAGTAGTAAATTCTATTAAATACTTTTCAAGTAAAAGTTGTATGAATATAGATGGTATGGGTATAAAGGTTTCAGAACAGTTAGTAGAAGAAAAAGTTATTTTAAATATTTTAGATATTTATACTTTAAATTATCAAAAATTAGAAAAATTAGAAGGGTTTAAAGAACGAAAAATAAATAATTTATTATACAGTATCGAAAATACAAAAGGAATAGAATGTTGGCGCTTCTTAAAATCATTAGGTATTGAACATATTGGAGAAGTTGCTTGTAAGAATATTTGTAATACCTTTGGTATAAAAAAATTAATTCTTCCTCATAAAAGTTTATTTGGCATTAATGACTTTGGTGTAGAAATGGTTAATTCTTATGAAAACTTTATGACATTAAACCAAGAATATATTAAGTTATTAATTAAAGTTATTCAACCTAAGTTAGAAAATTGTAGAGATGAGGTAGATTATTTTAAAATTTTTAAAATATTATTTAAAGTAGAAAACTTAGGAGATACTTCTTTAGAAAAAATATATAATTATTTAGGTTTTAATAATATTAGATTAATTAATGATTTTGATAATATTTTAATTACGGATACAGCAATAGATTTATTTAATATACAGTTTACAGTAGCAAAAAAATTATATGAAGAGATAGTTTCTTTTCTTATAAAGTTACCAATAGGTAAAGAAACAAAAATATTAGAAGCTATTGATAATGGAGAAATTTTAATTATAAAATATTTTGGTGGAAGTCAGCCTAATACTTTTAGAAAAATAAAGCCGATAAAAATAGATGATTATATATTAAAAGCTACAGATTTAGGTGCAAAACATGACTATGATGTATCTTTTATCCTTGATAAGGTAGAAATATTTGAGTTTTTTGAAAATACTATTGGGGAATGGTATGACTATAATAAAATTATAGAAAAACCTATGGTTGAAGTAAAAATAAATAACTTAGAAAATGCTTCAATAGAAATACTTATAAATAGTATTATTCATTTTACTGATAGACACTGTATGGCAATTAGTGGTTTAGGAAAAGAAAGTATCAAATTATTATATGAAAGTAACTTACTTATTGATATTGCAAGTATATATAAATTAGAATTAAAAGATATATCAAATATTAAGGGCTTTGAAGGGAAAAGAGGTATTTCTATAATAAATTCTATTGAAAAAAGTAAAAATATTGATTGTTGGCGTTTTATTAATGGGTTAGGTATACCAAGTTTTGGAGAAATTCATAGTAAGATTTTATGCAAAAATTTTGGAATAGATTTTATAAATAAAAATTATACGGATATTCAGGCAGTTTCTGGATTAGATGAATATAGTGCAAATAATTTTGATAAATACATGACAGAGAATAAAAAATACATATTGAAACTTATGGAAACAATACAATTAAAAGTTCCAAAAAATCAAAAAATCAAAGCAAATCCTTTCAAAGGAAAAATCGTAGTTTTAACAGGAACGATGAGAGAATCTCGTGGAACTATAAAAGAGCATTTGGAAAATCTTGGTGCTAAAGTTTCTGGAAGTGTTAGTAAGAAGACCGATTTTTTAATTTATGGGGAAGATGCTGGGAGTAAGTATGATAAGGCTGTTAAGTTGGGGGTTGAGTGTTTACTTGAAGAGAGTATAGTTTTTTAAAAAAGGAGAGATGATGCAAACTATAAAATTAGAGATTGAAGATGCCAAAATAGATATAGTTTTAAATATTATTAAGAACTTGAAAGAAGATGTTATTAATAAATATGAGATAGTCAATAATAATATTGAGATGAGAGATTTTTCAAAAATATCTAAAAACTCTTTTGAAGCAGTTTGGGATAACGAAGAAGATAGTGAATATGACAAATTTCTGTAAATATGATGTTGTTGTCGTCAAATTCCCTTTTGCAAGTAGTCTGAAATATAAAGCAAGACCAGCGATTGTAATATCCTCATCAATATATAATCGAGATGAAAGAGGAACAGCACTTATCTTAGCTATTTCTAGTCAGATAGGAAGTAAATTAAATTTTGAAATAAAAGTAAAAGATTGGAAAGATGCAGGGCTATTAAAAGAATCTATTTTTAAATCAGCTATTGCAACAATTGAACAAGAAAGCATTATTAAAAAATTAGGGATTCTTAGTCAAAGTGATAGAGATAATTTAGATAGATTATTAGAAACTATCTGTTAAAAATAAAATCTCACCTCCTGCAATATATAAAGTTTACAAGGAAAATAAAAATGCCAGAAATAAGTAGATTCCTCGGAATAAAAATATTTATGTACTTCAATGAACATAATCCACCTCATTTTCATATTGAATATAATGAACATAAAGCATCTATCAATATTAAAACATTTGGTGTAATGGAGGGAAGAGTTCCTTCTAAGGTTTTGGGTTTAGTTGTTGAATGGGCAGAAGACCATCAAGAAGAGTTACTTTCAAATTGGGACACTATCAAAGAAAGTGGTGAGTATTTGAAAGTTAAACCATTAGTTTAAAAATATGCTGACTATTATTGAAGCAATTTATCAAGAGAACTATAAAATACTATTAAAGTTTAACGATAAAAAAAGTGGTATTATAGATTTAAAATATTTTATATTTAATACAAAACTAAAGCCTTTTCATAAACTAAAACTGATAGAAAATTTTAAAGATTTTCAACTAGATTATACTTTGAAATGGGGAGAAGATTTAGATTTAGCACCTGAATATCTTTATTTTAAAACTTTTGAGAATGATGAGAAATTGCAAGTTAAGTTTAGAGAATGGGGATATAAATAAAGATGAAATACATAGCATATTACAATATCTTTGCCAAAAAAATCTATAATATGCTTGATTTGAAAGTTATATCTTATGAATATTGGGAAGAGTACTTAAAATATGGCTTTTCCCCTTTTTATACAAAAAGTTTTTTTTGATTTTCTTCCATCATAAAGTGACAATCTTGACTAGAATATGGGCAGATTTTTGCTATGTTCATCTCAAATAGTTTTTCTTCTATCCCTTGAAGTTTTCTCTCATAGTGTCTCATTGCTGCACGAAAAGCAGTTAGAACCATATTTGCACTATCTTGATGTTCTGTTGATATTTTTTTGACTTGTTCACCTTCTGGTTTAGAAGTATCAACTTCAGGTGATGGTATATTTCTATATGATTCTTGTACATTCTTTTCTAATTGTGAAACAGTTTGGAGAATATTATCAATAGTATCCCCTTTAATCATCTCACTCAAGAGTGAACCAAGTGTAGTTGCATCTTCTGTTCCATTTGTATTAAACATTACATCTGTAATAGTATTTTCATCTCTTTTTATATACATAATTACATAAAGTTTACTAGATTGTTCAACACCAATTCCAATACCATTAGCATCTTCCATTTTACCGTAGTTTTCAGGCATTAACATGTGTTTACCAATTTCAGCTTCTAAATTCTGATCAATATTTTTTTTCATAAGTTCCTCTAGTTTTGAAGTTGATTAAAAAAGTTAAAATCTATATCTAAAATTATATTCCGTGCTTAACACGGAATATAGTTAAGATGTAATTCTAGCAGTAATTCTAAACGCTAAACGAGTTTTATCTTGTTTTAGCTTTTTGTATAGTTTAAATTTAGCTTTTTCTAAATCTTCATCACTATAAGAAAACTCTTTTTTAAGTTCATCTTCATTCGTATTTGCATAATCCATAGCAAAAAGTTTTAACTCTTTTTTTGTAAGTTTAGATTTTAAATGAGCATATAATACTTTATCTTCAACTATTAAATTATCAAAATCTAATACACAAAACTCACTAATAGCTATTCTAAAACTATTATTTCTATGATACTGTCTCCATACTGTACTTTCTAACATATATTTCCTTTATATTTTTTCTAATATTTGAGTCAAATCTTTAGTTTCAATAACTATATTTGCCTCACGTTTGAGTATATCTCTTGCACAAAATGCAACTCTTGTTCCTGCGTGTGCAAACATACTTAAATCATTTGCTCCATCACCACACACTAAAGTTTCCTCTTCACTCACACCAAGTATATTTTGTAAACGAACTAACATATCCCCTTTAGAGTGTGAAAACATCATATCTCCACCTACAAGACCTGTTAATTTACCATCTTTTTCGTGTAAAACATTTGAAAAATCAGCATCATAACCCAAAATATCTTTTGCATGACCAGTAGCAGTTCTAAAACCACCACTAAAACATACTACTTTTATACCACGACTTTTAAGCTCAGCGATAGTCTCAACAGCCCCTGGCATATAGGGAAGATTTTGGCTAATCTTTTCAACAACAGAAAAATCAAGACCTTTTAAAAGACCCACTCTTTGTTGTAAAGACTCAAAAAAATCAAGTCTCCCACTCATAGCCTCTTCAGTAATAAGAGCAACCTCTTTACCAATCCCTAGTTCATCGGCGAAAAAATCGATAGTTTCACCATCCATTAATGTCGAATCAAAATCAAAAACAGCAAGTTTTAGCATATATTTTTTCTCTCTTTGTTATAATGTTGTAATTATAGCGAATTAGGATTTTTTTTGTTCAACACACTACTAGATAAATTAAAAAACGATACTTACATTACACTTGAAACTACACCAGGGCATTCTGCTCAATTTTCTCCTACTATTGATAAAATAGAAAAATTAGGATTACAAGATTTAGTAGATGGATTTTCTACGACAGATAATCCTCTTGCTAAACTAAAATACAACTCTCTTTTTGCAGCAAAACTTCTTCAAGATAGATTTAATAAGCCTGTTATAGCTACTATGAGTATGAGAGATAGAAATAAGATAGCGTTACAGTCTGATTTACTTGGTGCTAATGAGTTTGATATTCGAGCTATTTTAGCACTTACGGGTGACCCTGCTACAATAAGTGACCAACCTCATGCTAAAGGTGTTTTTGAAGCAGATAGCTCTCTTTTACTGGATATTATCTCTGCATTTAACTCTGGTATGAACTATGCAGGAAAACCTTTGCAAATACGACCAAATACTATATATCCTTTTGCTGTTGTAAACTCTTTTGCAAAGAATCCTAAAACTCTTCAAAAGAAGATGCAAAAAAAGATTAAACATGGTGCTTTAGGGATTATTACTCAACCTGTTTATGATTTAGAAAATGCGAAACAACTTTTAGAGTTAAAAGAAAATGCAAATAAAGAGTGTTGCAGTGAAAGTAAAAAAGCTGAACTTATCATAGGATTTTTTCCTATCACAAAACTTCGTACTGCTCAATTTTTATCAGCGCATGTTCCTGGGATAAATGTTCCTGATTATTGGATAGATGCACTTAGAGTCGCAAATGCTAATGGTGGTGCAGAGGAAGAGTATAAAGTTGGATTTGAATTAAGTAAAAATCTTTTTGATGAGATTAAAGAGTATCATCCAAAAATACACCTTATGACTGCTAATCAGTTTGATATTGCTAAAGATATATTAGTTTAGTTCAATATTTTATGAAACAATATTTTACTTTACTTAACAGCGAACCCATATTAAAAAAGCTTTCTATAATTCAACTTATCTCCTATTTTGGAGCTTGGTTTAGTAATGTAGCTATCTATACTCTGTTATTAGATATGGACGTATCCCATGAAGTTATCGCCTTTACAGCGATGCTTCACTTCTTTGCTGGAGTTGTTCAAGCTCCTTTTTCAGGTTCTATTATAGATAGTATTAGACCTAAAATATTGATGCTTACTCTTATCTCTATTGAAATATTAGCAACAGTTTTCTTAGTGCTGGTAAATAATCTTAATGATTTATGGCTTTTATATACACTTATTTTTATTAAAATGGCAGCTGCATCTTTTTATTTTACAACAGAGATGTCACTTCTTCCAAAAATATTAGATAGAAGTAAATTACAATATGCAAACGAACTACACTCTATTATATGGTCATTTTCTTATACATCAGGAATGGCTTTAAGTGGATTTGTTGTTTATTATTTAGGTGTAAAAATTGCTTTTCTTTTAGATGCTGGAATGTTTATTATAGCTTTTATTCTTCTATGGCGTGTAGAGATACAAGTTGAGATTATTAAAAGTACAGAAAATTTGCTAGAGATGATGAAAGATACTTTTTCCTATCTTAAAAGAACACCACAAGCGATACATTTAATGCTTATTCATGCTTTTTTAGGTTTAACAGCCTTTGATGCCTTAGTTGCTTTAATGGTAGATCAATACTATGCCTCTATTATCGCAACATCTTTAGCTTTAGGTTTAATCAACTCTGCACGAGCAATAGGTTTGATTATAGGACCTCTTATTATAGGAGATTGGATAAATAATAAACGTTTAATTTATATATTTATCGGTCAAACTTTAAGTGTTTGGTTGTGGGCAGTATTTATGGAAAACTTCTATCTTTCACTATTTGCTAGTGTGATAGTCGGTTTATTTACAACTACACTTTGGTCATATACCTATACACTTTTACAAAATAATATAGAGGAAAAATATTATGGTCGTATTGTTGCTTATAACGATATGTTATTTTTAAGTTCGGCTACATTTACATCATTTATGGTAGGATTTTTAGCTATGAATGATTATTCCTTAGAGTATATTACCGTTCTGTTAGGCGCTGGTTTTATCGTTGGAGCTCTCTATTTTAGATGGATTTTAAAAACACAAAATCTTAGTGAAGTAGAGTAAAAAATGTGGGAAAACTATCAACTAGAAATATTATACAAAGATGAATATTTAGTAGCTATAAATAAACCAAGTGGATTATTAGTCCATAAATCTATGATAGACAAACACGAAATATATTTTGCTATGAAGATACTTCGAGACCAGATAGGGCAGAGGGTATATCCTATTCATCGACTTGATAAACCTACATCAGGTGTATTACTCTTTGCTTTAGATTCTCAAAGTGCAAGTCTAATGTCAGAACAGTTTAGAGAACATACGATACAAAAAACTTATATAGCAGTTGTTCGTGGTTATATTGATGAAAAAGGTATTATAGATTATGCTTTGAGTGTTAAGCGAGATAAGATTGCAGATAAAGATTCTAAAGCTATGAAAGAGGCACAAGATGCAGTGACTGAGTTTAAAAGATTAGATACTATTGAGATAGATTTTGCAGTAGGTAAATATGCAAAAAGTCGCTATTCCTTAGTGGAACTCAAACCAAAAACAGGACGTAAACATCAGCTTCGCCGTCATCTGAAACATCTTTCCCATCATATTTTAGGTGATACAAAATATGGAAGAGGAGAGCATAATAAGATGATTAGAAAAGAGTTTGATTGCCAACGTTTATTATTACATGCAACAGAATTAGAGTTTATTCATCCCTACACAAGCGAAAAAATATTACTTAATGCCGGGTGTGATGAGATATTTAAAACTTTTTTTCCAACTCTTCGTTATAGATAACAGCAGTTTGTGCAAGTAAATCATGCAGACCTCGTTTATCCTTCCTAAATGCAACCATAATAAAACCGATTAAAAATAGAAGTGTTGAAACGATATAACCAAAAGAGCGAGTAATCGCTTGTTTGTTATCTATATCTTTAAATGTTTTAGCATCTACTATTTTAATATGAACTAATCTTTTTCCCGGTGTAGCACCTTTAAATCTTTTCCAAAATAACATAGTTATAATAAGTACAGATACCTCAAAAAGAAGTTCCCATTTGAGTGAAGTTACTGGTTGATTGTTGAGAGCATTAGTGTTGCCACTCATAGCCATCTGCATATTTTGTTGATATTGAGAGAAGTCAAACCAGTTGCCATCACTTAAAAAGTAGATGACAATAGCGATTGGAAGAGCGAGAAAAAGAGTGTCTAAAAAAGAAGCGATAAAACGAACAAAAAATCCAGCATATCTTATATCTTCTTTCATTTTAGACCTTATACGTGATAGTTTGGAGCTTCTTGTGTAATGATAACATCGTGAACATGAGACTCTTTAAGACCTGCACTTGTAATCTCTACAAATTCAGCTTTATCCCAAAACATCTCAATATTTTCACTACCACAATAACCCATCGATGAACGTAACCCACCCATCATTTGATGAACAATTCCAGCGATAGAACCTCTAAAAGGTACACGACCCTCTATTCCTTCTGGAACAAGTTTATCAGCAGCAGTTCCCTCTTGGAAATATCTATCTGTTGAACCTTTTTGCATCGCACCGATAGAACCCATACCACGGTATGATTTGTATTGACGACCTTGGAACATTATAGTATCCCCTGGAGATTCTTCGGTACCAGCAAGAAGTGAACCAGCCATAACACAAGATGCACCAACAGCAAGAGCTTTAGCAATATCTCCAGAATATTTGATACCACCATCAGCGATAATAGGAACACCGTGTTTACGACTAGCTTCTGCACATTCATCAATAGCAGAAATCTGAGGAACACCAACACCTGCTACGATACGAGTAGTACAGATTGAGCCTGGTCCGATACCAACTTTGATACCATCTGCACCCGCTTCAACAAGAGCTTCAACAGCCTCTTTTGTAGCAACATTTCCAGCGATAACATCAACTTCCATCGTTTCTTTGATCTTTTTAACAGTGTCTAAAATACCTTTAGAGTGACCGTGAGCAGAATCAAGAACTAAAACATCAGCACCAGCATCAACAAGAGCTTTAGCACGGTCAATTTGACCAACACCGATAGCTGCACCAACAACAAGACGACCAAATGCATCTTTATTTGATGTAGGATATTCTATACGTTTTCTAATGTCTTTGATAGTTACAAGACCTTTTAAGAAACCATCTTCATCAATAATAGGAAGTTTTTCAATCTTGTTTTTATGCATAATTTCACCAGCTTCATCAAGGCTAATGCCTTTTGTTGCAGTAATTAATGGCATAGGAGTCATAGCTTCATTTGCTAGTTTTCTCATATCTTTTTCAAAACGCATATCACGATTTGTAAGAATACCTAAAAGTTTATTGTGACCATCAACAACAGGAACACCTGAAATTTTATATTCACTCATCAGTTTTTCAGCATCAGCTAAAGTAGCATCTGGATGAACAAATATAGGGTCAATGATAATGCCACTTTCAGATTTCTTTACTTTAGAAATTTGTTTACATTGTGTTTCTATATCCATATTTTTATGGATAATACCGATACCACCTAATCTAGCCATAGCGATAGCAGCTCTATATTCAGTTACTGTGTCCATAGCAGCAGATACCATAGGAATTTTTAAAGAAATATTACGTGTTAATTTAGTTTCTAATGAAACCTCTTTTGGTAGGACTTCAGAATATTGTGGTACTAAAAGTACATCTTCAAATGTTAGTGCGCGTTTACGAATTCTCATGGGTAACCTTTGTATAGTGATAATAGATATTAAAAAATTTGGGGATTATATCCTCTTACTTGTTAAAAAGAGGTAAAAATATTTTAAATAAGATATAATACTTACTATAAAATTTATGATTGGAAAGGGAATGTAATGTTGAAAATATTATTATTAGTGACTTTAAGTGTACTTTTAATGGCTGAGGACTCGGAAGAGACCTGTTATACGGTACAGTTGGTGAGTGAAAGAGATACGGTTGAAAATAGAGAGCATTTAGAAAGTAAACAATATGCTGATGGTTGTAAGATTATGAAAATTGGTAGTAATCAAACAGTAAGATGTGGGTGTTACGATAAGATGAGTGATGCAAAAGATAAATTAACATCTTTATATGATGAATATGTAAATGCGTATATTACAAATACATATAAATATCGTTTTAAAGATAATAAACCTCAAAATGAGCAAAAAACTCGTTCTCAATCAGAAGAGACAACAACACAGTGTTATTCAGTGGAAATACTTAATAAAGAAAAAACACAAGAGAACTTAGATGCTATTACAAAGAAAAGTTTTCCAAAAAACTGTGTAAATATTGAACTTGAAAATCAGTTCTCAGTGAGATGTGGATGTTTTAATAATAAGGATTCTGTTTTAACTGAGTATCTTAAATTAAAACAAAAATATCCAAATACAATAATAAAAATATCTGAGAAAAAGCAATTTGAAACTGATTTGAGTTTAAAACAAGAGGCAAGTTCTCAAAATACTACTAATTCTACAGACCATATTAATAAAATTGCTGAATTAGAAGCTATGATAGAAGAGTTACAAAATACTATTCAACAGCAAGAACTATTTATTGAGAATATGAGTAATGTGAAAGAGGAGATACCTAAAGAGGAAATATCCAAAGAAGAGATACCCAAAGAAGAAAAAACAGTAAAAATACCTCAAGAAAAAGAGAGTATAGAAAAAAATATCGAAGAAGATGAGATAGTTATTAATGATGAAGAGCGAGAGGTAGTCGAACAAAATAAAGAAGAAGATGCAATTATGATTGCAGATAAAGAAAGCATAATTGAAAATGATGATATTAATATAGAAGATGAAGAGATTGTAATTGAAGAAGATGAAGAGATTATGATTGAAGATGAAGAACAAGATGTAAAAGTAGAAAAACCTATTACAAATAACTCAAAAAATAGTTATTTTATAGGGACTACAATTGGTCTTGCTTTAAATCAAGAGATGGATGAATCAGGTTTTAATTCAGGAATAGAACTTGGATATATCTATAATAAAAATTTATTTGCTACACTTAATTATCAATATACAAAGCTTTTAGATGCTAATTTTCATAACTTTCTTAGTTCTGTAAATTATAAGTTAGATGAAATATTTTTTGTATCTCCTTATGCAGGTCTTGTTTTAGGTTTTGGAAATCAAACTTCAGATAGTTCATTTCTTTTAGGTGCTCAACTTGGTTTTGAAAAGAGTTTAAGTGAAGATATTGATTTATATACTTTTTATCGTTATATGAGTGTAGATTACGAGTTGAAAAGAGATGTCTCGCATAAGGGCGAACATAACATAAACATCGGTTTAAAATATAATTTTTAAGCTAAATAATTTTTTGATATAATAACAATACTATAAAAACAGGATATTTTTTTGCAATACACAAATGAAGAATTAACACAGAAAATAGATGCTTTAAAAGCAAAATTAAGCGTAACAGTTGTTGCTCACTTTTACCAAAGAGATGAGGTTTTTGAAGTAGGCGATATTACAGGTGACTCATTAGAGTTAGCAACAAGAACACGTGATGATGATGCAGAGTTTGTTCTCTTTTGTGGTGTTGGTTTTATGGGTCAAAGTGTAAAAGTTTTAAGCCCAAATAAACGTGTAGTTATGCCAAAAATAGCTTGTTGTGCAATGGCTAGTATGATAGATGGTTTAGGATTTGATAATGCTGTTAAAGCTTTAAATGAGAGTGGCATAGTAAGTGAAAATATTTTACCTATTACCTATATAAATTCTGATGTAGATGTTAAAGCAAAAGTTGGAGAGATGGGAGGGCTTGTTTGTACAAGTTCAAATGCTAAAATAATCATTACTAATGCACTTAAAGAGGGTAAAAAAATTCTTTTTGTTCCAGATAGATGTTTAGGGCAAAATATTGCAAATGATATGGGGCTTAGTTCTTGTGTTATCGGTGATGGAAGTGATTTAACTCAGTCAGATATTATCTGTTTTGATGGTTTTTGTTCGGTGCATCAACTTTTTAGTGTTGATGATATAAATTTTTATAGAAAGAAATTCCCAAATATTATAATAGCTGTTCACCCAGAGTGTGACCCTGCTATCTGTAAAGCAAGTGATTTTGTAGGTTCTACTTCTCAACTTATTAAATATATCAAAGGTTTACCCCCAGAGCAAAAAGTAGCAGTTGGTACAGAGTTTAATATGGTTAATAGACTTCGTCCTAATAATACTTATGTTCTTTCTTCCACAAAACCAGAGTGTCCTACTATGAATGAAACAACTCTGCAAGATGTTTATGAAACGTTAAAAGCGATAGATGACGGCGAACCTATAAATGAGATTTTCGTAGATGAAAAAACTCAAAAATGGGCAAAAATAGCATTAGAAAGAATGTTAGCATTATGATAGAAGAGTTTGTAAAAGCTACATTAGCTGAAGATGTTGGTCGTGGAGATTTATATGCTTTAGTGGAAGAGAGAGTGGACGCTAAAGCAGACATTATCGCAAAAAGTGATGGTGTTTTAGCTGGAGAAAAATATGTCAATGTACTTTCATCTTTAGAAAACTTCGAGATTATTTGGGGTAAAAAAGATGGAGAAAGATTTGTAAAGGGCGATATTTTAGCAATTATAAAAGGGGATTCTCATACTCTTTTAAGAATAGAACGTACACTTTTAAATATATTACATCACGCTAGTTCTATCGCTACATTAACTAAAAAATATGTAGATATTATAGAGCCTTATAATGTAAAACTTTTAGACACAAGAAAAACACGTCCAATGTTAAGAGTATTTGAAAAATACGCAACAAGAACAGGTGGCGCAGTAAACCATAGAATGGGTTTAGATGATTCGCTTATGATAAAAGATACACACTTAAAAACTATTGAAAATTTAACAGAGTATATAGTAAAAGCAAGAAAACAAATTCCATTTACTGCAAAGATAGAGATAGAAGCTGAAACTTTTGAGATAGCTAAAGAGGCGATGAGTGCTAAATGTGATATTGTTATGTGTGATAATATGACACCATCTCAGATAGTAGAGATAGTTACTTTTAGAGATGAAAATTATCCTCATATACTTTTGGAAGCTAGTGGGAATATTTCACTTGATACTATTGAAAGTTATGCTAAAAGTGGTGTTGATGCTATTAGTAGTGGGGCTTTGATTCATCAGGCTAATTGGATCGATTTGTCTATGAAGATGGGTTAGAGAGAAGGAATATAATTATGATTGAACAATTTGAAATAATAGGTTTATTTAAAGATAGAAATATCAAAATAGATTTTACAGAGAATGAAGACATAAAAATACTTATTGGTGAAAATGGTACAGGAAAAACTCATATTTTAAATATTCTGTATTATATTTTAAGTGGAAAGTTGAATAAGCTAGTGTCTCTTGAATTTGAAGAAATTATTTTAAAAATAAAAGATACAGACATTATTAAAATTACTAACAAAGAGATAATTGCATATTACGGAAGAGAAAAAGATGATAATTGTGGCTGTAAATTAAAAAAATATTTAAGCAGAAGTCAATATCTTGAAATGAAGATGTTAATAAGTAAAGGTTTTACTTCTACTGAAATTATTAATTCTAAGATGTTCAGATTTTTAAAATTTGAGTTATCAAAAAATAGACTTCACAGTATGGTTAACGAAGCGATAGTAAAGTTTCAAAGAGAAGAAAATAGATATGACGAGCAATTCATAGATGAAGTAAATAAAAAGATTAAAATGATACTTAAAAATGTAGATGATTTTTCAAAGAATTATTCTTTTATTTATTTACCAACTTATAGAAGAGTTGAAGAAGATTTAGAAACATTAGGATTAAATGATATTATTGATGAGGTTGAAAGAAGTCATCAAGATAGTTTTATTCAGTTTGGAATGGAAGATACGAAAAGGTATATTAAATTATTAACTGAGGATATAAAAAAATTATCATTAGAAGGCTTTAGTAGAATGAGTGGAGATATTATTAATAATTTAATAGATAATGATAGTAATAATATTACTTTTGAAGATAAAAAAATTATTAAAAACATTGATACTTTAAATATTATTCTTAATAGAAGTAAAGATATTAGTTCCGAAAATAAAATAATAATTCTTCAAAAAGTGAAAGGTGAAGAAATTTTTAATGATAATAATAAACAACTATTATCATATCTGACAAAATTAATTAAAATATATAATAAACAAAAAGAAAAAGATGAATTAATAAAACAATTTACTAATATTTGTAATAAGTATTTAGTTGGAAAAAACTTTCACTATGATGAGAGTTTAGTTGAAGTATATATTGAAAATGAGCTAACTAAGAAACCTCTTAATATAGATACATTATCATCAGGGGAAAAACAATTAGTATCTATTTTTGCAAGAATCTATTTAGAGTGTAAAAAAGATTTTATTTTATTTATTGATGAGCCTGAAATTTCAATGTCAATGGAATGGCAAAAAATGCTATTAACAGATATTTTAGATTCAAAAAAGTGTAAACTTCTTTTTGCTACAACACATTCACCTTTTATTTTTAGTGATGAAAATCTTTTATTAGAGAATCATACAGTAGATATAGTTTTAGAAGCTACTACTCCTTATTTGAAAAATAATAATGAAGAATAGAAAAGAAGTTTTTAAAGAAGCACGTACTAAACCTCTTGTTGTATGGAATGATTTTATAAATATTTTTAAAAAACATAAACGAGAACAGAAAAATAATAATTTTATTTATTGTTTTTATGAAGGAAAGGATGATAGTAAATATTATAATAATAGAATAGAAACTATTCAAGAGTTGAGTGTATCTCATTTTGAATCCAAAGGAAAAGAGAACTTATTATCATTATATGAAATTATTCAAAAAAGAAAAAAAGTTTACTCTGAGGGGAAGTTGTCATTTTTTATTGATAAAGATTATGATGATATGATTAATCCTATTGAGTTTGAAAAATGGAAAAAAAAAGAAGATTTATATGTTACTTCTACATATTCAATAGAAAATTTTTATACAACATTAAATGTATTTCAAAAAATATTAAAAAGTGAATTTATTTTAGAGAGTAAAAATAGTTTAAAAGAGACAGATAACGAATTTGAAATATTAAGTAAATTATTTTCAGATAGACAATCTGAATTTCATCAGTTTATGTTAGATATAAATACTTGGATAGCAACTCAAAACTATTTTTTACGAGAAACAGATGAATATAGGAATATATCTTTTAGTGATTTATCCTTATTCAATAAAAATAATCCAATTATTAAATTGAGTTTAAATGAAGTCAGATTAAATCAAGGAAATATATTGATTTTTTTAGAGAATAAATATACTGAATCGTTTAAGATTTCTGATATAAATGTTCAATTTAAATTTGATGAGTTCAAAGAAATTTTATCTCAAAATAAACAGATGAATTTTAGAGGAAAATTTGAGGAAGAATTCTTAAATAAATTTTTACAAATATTAATTGAGGAATGTAATAAAAGTAAACTAGACTATATTGGAATTCATGCAAAAATCAAAACAAATTTAGTTCTCAATAATATGAATTTACTTTCAAGTTTGTCACAATACTCAGATATACCTTCATGTCTTAAATCTTTTCTTAAAAAATGATATTATTTTGATAAGTGAACTATAAATGGCAGACGACGCAGAAAAAACAGAAGAACCCACCGAGAAGAAGATAGAAGATGCCAGAAAGGAGGGTAATGTCCCGAAGTCGCAAGATACTTCGGGGGTTATTACTCTCTTTGTTGCAATTCTATCACTTTTAATGCTCTTTCCTTATATGGCAGAACATGTTATTACTCTCTTTAAATATTATTTTTCCTTACAGGGAACACCTTTAGATAATGCATTTTTGATTGATGTTGCTGTTGTAACGATGACAGAATTTTTATTGATTATTATGCCCATTGCTACTGTTGTGGCTATTGCTGGTATTATTGCTGCTTTTGCACAGTTTGGATTTTTATTTACGACAAAAGCTATTATGCCAGATTTTAAAAAGATAGACCCTATTAAAGGGACTAAAAATCTTTTCTCTATGAAAAAATTGATAGAGGGTGTAAAAATAACCTTTAAATCACATGTAACTTTAGGGGTTGGATTTATATTCTTTTTCTTTTTTATTAAAGAACTTCCTACTGTTGCTTTATTTGGTTTAGGGGCTCAATTAGATTGGTTAATAGATAAGATGATAATTATCGCTTTTGTGATGCTTTTAATTATTTTTGTTTTTGCATTGATAGACCTTGTTATTGTCCGAAAACAATATTTTGATGGTTTAAAGATGTCAAAACAAGAGGTTAAAGATGAGATGAAAAATATAGAGGGTGATCCTCTTATTAAAGGTAAAATTCGTCAAATTCAGATGCAAGCTTCACGAAAAAGAATGATGGCAGAAGTTCCAAATGCAGATGTTATTATCACAAATCCTACTCATTATGCAGTAGCTATAAAATATGATGAAGAGAAATCTCATGCACCAATAGTTGTAGCCAAAGGTATGGATAATATAGCACAGCAGATAAAGAAAATAGCAAGAGAGGAAAATATACATATTGTACAAAATCCTCCATTAGCACGTAGCTTATATGATGAAGTTGAGATAGATAGACCTATTTCAGAAGAGCTATTTGGAGCTGTTGCAGAAGTATTGGCTTATGTATATAAGATGAATAAATAATAAAAAGAGTATAATTGTATATAATGAATGATATTTTTAAAAAGATAGATAATGCAAAGCATATAGAGATAGTCGTTGAAGAGGATTCACTCTTTGTAGCAAGTGCATTATATACATATATATTGACTTTACATAAAAAAGTTTCTTTAGTTTGTAAAAATAAAGAAATCAATCGTAAATACTCTTTTCTACCGTGGTTTGAAAAAATAAAAAAGAGTGATACCCCATCAGCAGATATAACTATTAACCTTACTCTTTCTGCTTTAAATCTCTTTGATTATTTTCAAATTCAAAATATTAAAATAAATAAAAAGATGGCAACAGCTTTGTATGGTGATATTTTAGATAAGTCAGATGGGTTTAAAAATAATAATATTAGTAAGACATTTTTTGATACAATTAGCCAATTAATTAAATATGGTGCAGATTATAAGTTGTGTCAATCATATATAATTGAATTTGTAACATTAGCTTTATTAAGATTAAAATCAAATATGTTACAAAATATGACTTTAGTAAATAGTGCTACGGTGGCTATTTTTTATATAGATGATGATATTTTAAAAGCAACAGGGGCAAAAATAGAAGATGCCAAAAAAATAATAAAAGAGGCATTTGGACTTCCTTATGTTGAAATGTCGGTACTTTTAAAGAGTGATGAAGAGAATGAAATTATTAAAATAGTAAACAAGGATATATAGTTTGAGCAGAAGAAAAAAATCTCCAATAGGTGTTATATTTATATTCGGTGTATTAGTCGCTGGTGCAGGGTTTGTGTATACTTCAGATATGTTTGAGAGAGATGCACCATTAGTTGAAGTTGAGAGTAATGGTTATTGGAACTTGAAAAAACCACTTAAAATTGATATTAGTGATGTAAGTGGATTAAAATCTTATAAAATTATTTTAAAAACTACAAGTGGCGAAACAGTTATAAATGAAGAAAAATTTATGATATTTCAAGACTCTGTACATTTAGAGATAAAACCACCAAGAAGTGTATATGCTTTAAAAGATAAAAAGATTAGTATTGTTGTTCAGGCAACAGATATGAGTAAATGGAATATCTTTAATGGGAATGTTGTCCAAAATGAGTATAAACTAAATATTGATAAACGTAGACCAAGATTAAATATTATCAACCATTCTTATAAAATATCTAAAGGTGGTTCTGCTGTTGTTATCTTTAAAGCTGAAGATGAAAATATAGATGAGATATATATTCAGTCAAATAGTGATAAACAGTTTAAAGTTCAAGAGTTTTATAAAGATGGGTATTATATCTCATTATTAGCATGGCCAGTTACAGATGAAAGTTTTAAAGCTACTGTTATTGCAAAAGATTTTGCTGGAAATATTGCTAAGTCTTATATACCATTGTATTTAAAAGAGAAGCATTATAAAGTTTCGCATTTAAAACTAAGTGATAGATTTTTAAAAGGAAAAATTGCTGATTTAGCTGAAGAATTTGTTGAGACACAAGGTGTTGAAGAGTCTTTAGAACAGTTTAAAATTATTAATGAAGATGTTCGAGCAAAAAATGAGAAATTAATTCATGAACTATCTTCAATAGTTCCAGACGAAAGAATAAGTGATTTTAAAATAAATAAAATGTATCCACTTAAAAATGCACAAGTTGTTGCAAGATTTGGAGACCATAGAAAATACTCTTATGATGGAGATGCTATTAGTGAATCGTATCATTTAGGTTTAGATTTAGCGAGTAATTCTATGGCAAAGATTAAACCCCAAAATGGTGGAGAAGTAGTATATGCTGATTATAATGGATTATATGGTCATATGCCTATGATTCATCATGGTTTAGGGCTTTATACTTTATATGGACACTGTTCTACTTTAAAAGTTAATAGTGGTGAAAATTTTAGTGCAAGAGGGACAATAGCAAATACAGGTAAAAGTGGTTATGCGATGGGAGATCATCTTCACTTTGGTGTTTTAGTTCAAGGGATAGAGGTTCGTCCGCAAGAGTGGATGGATAAAGATTGGATTAGAATGAATATTACCAATATTATTAAAGATGCTAAAAAAATTATAGATAGAAACTAAAAGTTTAAAGGATTTAAGATGTATCAAACTACTATAAAAAAAGCTGTTGAACTTGTTGGTATTGGACTTCATAAGGGATCAGCTGTTAAATTGAGACTAGAACCATTGCCATCTAATAGTGGAATTATCTTTTATCGTGATGATGTAGATGTTGCTATCGCTTTAAAACCAGAAAATGTTGTTGATACAAGAATGGCAACAGTTATAGGAAAAGATGGCTATGTAATCTCTACAATAGAGCATCTTCTTTCAGCAATATATGCCTATGGTATAGATAATCTTAAAATAATAGTAGATGCAGATGAAGTTCCTGTTATGGATGGAAGTAGTGCTAGTTTTTGTATGTTACTTGATGAAGCTGAAATTCAAGAGTTAGATATACCTAAAAAGATTATGCGTATTAAAAAAGAGATAGAGGTTTTAGAGGGGGAAAAGTATGTTAAATTATCTCCTTCTTCAGATCTTAAATATGATTTTACTATTAAATTCCCTCATCCAGTAATAAATAAACAGGAATATGTACTTAAATTTACAAAAGATAGCTATAAAAAAGAGATATCTCGTGCAAGAACATTTGGATTTTTACATGAGGTTCAATATCTTCGTTCTAAAGGATTAGCACTTGGTGGTTCACTAGAAAATGCTATCGTTTTAGATGATAAAAAAATCTTAAATCCAGAGGGTTTACGTTTTACAGATGAATTTGTAAGACATAAAATACTAGATGCTATTGGTGATATGTCTTTAATTGGTATGAATTTTATAGGAAACTATGAAGCATTAGCAGGCAGTCATGACTTAAATCATAAATTAACAGTAGAACTTTTAAAAGATCCAGAAAATTATGAGATAGTAGAATTAGTTGGTGAAAAAACAGTAGAGTTAGAAAAAGCTTATGCGTAAAAATGTAGATATTTTATTAATCGCGTTAAGTTCACCTATCTCTATAGGAATTTATGAAAATAATATTTTAATAGAGAGTGTTCAAAGTGAAAAAAAAAGTTCAGATATATTAGCTATCATTTTTAAAGAGCTTTTTGAAAAATATAATGTAGAAAAAATGTTTTATGCAAATGGTCCGGGAAGCTTTATGGCAATTAAAATCGCATATATTTTTTTAAACTCTTTAAGTATTTTAAAAAATATACCACTTTTTGCAACAGATGCCTTTAAATTTAATGAAAATAATCCAATAAAAGCGATTGGAAAGTTATATTTTGTTAAAGTCCACTCAGAAATAAAAACTCAAAAATTAGAAACAGTAGAAGCGGTTAAATATAGTTTACCCAATATACTTGATTATAATGAGTTTAGCACAAATACAGCCCCATTATATATGATAGGTGCGGTTGGATAGGATAATATTTGATAGTAAGTGTACCCGCAACTAGTGCAAACCTAGGACCAGGATTTGATTCTTTAGGTTTAGCAGTAGATCTACGTAATAAAGTTGAATTTCATCAATCTAAGTTTTTTAGTGTTAATATTAAAGGTGAGGGTGAAAATAACCCTAGACTAAAAGGTAACAACCTTTTTATCAGTATCTTTAATGAACACTATACACGTTTAACAAAAAAGAAACAAAATTTTAAGTTTACTTTTTATAATCAAATTCCAATGTCAAGAGGACTTGGTAGTTCGTCAGCTGTAATTGTGAGTGCTATTGCAAGCGCTCATGAAGCTGTAGGGATTAAAGTTTCAAAACGTCGTATCTTAAATCATGCACTTGTGTATGAACCACATCCTGATAATATTACACCTGCTGTAATGGGTGGATTTAATGCTGCAACGATTGAAAAAAATAAAGTATTTTCACAAAGGAAACATCTTCCAGATTATCTTAAAGCTATTGTAGTTATTCCAAATAAGCAGATGAGTACAGTTAAAGCAAGAACATTATTACCTAAATCATATTCTAAAGAAAATGCCACATATAATCTTTCACATACAGCAGTAACTGTTGCTGCATTTTTTAATGAAGATTGGGAGATGTTAAAACTTGCAACACAAGATAGATTTCATCAAAAGGCAAGAATGAAAACATTACCAGAACTTTTCAGTGTTCAAAAAGTAGCCTATGAGAGTGGTGCTTTAATGAGTACTCTTTCAGGAAGTGGATCAACATTTTTTTCTATGGTTTATGATGATGATGTGGCTATGATTGCAAATAGATTAAAACAAAAATTTCCAGATTTTGCAGTTAAAATCTTAAATTTTGATAATGATGGGTTAATTATAGAGCGTTAAGCTCTGTATTTAAAGTAAGTATTAGATATAATGGCTAAAAATTTGCATCTACCTATTAGAATGTGTGTTTCTTGTAGAGACAGACACACACAAAATAACTTATATAGACTTCAATGTATTGAAGGAAATGTAGAGATTTTTAATAAAAATGGTAGAAGTTTTTATTTATGTAAAGAATGTCTTTACCAAGAGAAAAAAGTTTTAAAAGCACTAATGCGGCAATGCAGAGGTGGAAATAAAGATAAATTTATGAATAGAATAAAGGAGATCATCACTGATGGCAGAAAAAGTTAGAGTACACGAAATTGCAAAAGAGCTAGGTATAGCTTCTAAAGAAGTTCTAAAAAAAGCAACCGAAATGGGTCTTGAAGTAAAATCAGCACAAAGTGTAGTTACAATGGAACAAGCTGAAGGTTTAGCAAAATTTATAATGAATGGTGAACAAAATAGTTCTTCAGAAAAAGAAAAGTCGGATAAACCAACAGTAACAAAAGTTGTTAATAAAACTCCTAAAGATGAAGAAGTTAAGGTTATTTCTACAGCTGAAGAGACTAAAGTTGAAAATATAGAGGAAACTAAGGTTGAAAAAATAGAGGAGGAGAAGAAACCCGGAATAAAAAGGGTTACTAAATCTACTTTGAAAATAGTTACAGCGTCAGCTCCAAAAATTAAAAGATCTGGTCTTAAAATTGTTAAGAAAAAGAAACCAAAAATAGAAGAAAATTATAATCTTCCTCAAAAACAGGCTTCAGTATCATCTTATGGTAAGATGAGTGCAGAAGTTTTAGCTGAGTTAGCACAAAAGAAAAGATCTAGACAAACATCTCGTACTGCTAGTAAACAAGAGCAGGGTAGAAGAATGGATATTTTTGGTGGAGCGATGAGTGATGTATCTATGGATATGGATGATCAAGTTGTTCTATTAGATTTGAATTCAACTGAGAGAGCACCATTACCAGCAGAAGAGCAAAGAAAACCAAGACAACCAAAACCAGCTGGTAGAAATGGAAATAAAAAATCAGCTCCACGTGGTAGAAAAGTTCGTAAAGATAAGCGTAAAAAATATGCTAAAGTAACTCAAATTGATGAAGTAATTACTCATGTAGAAATTCCTGAAGATATTCGTGTTTATGAATTTGCAGAAGCTTTAAATAGACCAATTTCTGATATTATCAAAGTTCTTTTTGACCTTGGTATGATGATGACTAAAAATGATTTCCTTGGAAATGATGAGATAGAAATTCTTTCAGAAGAGTTTGAAGTTGAAGTTACAATTATTGATCCAAAAGATGAATTTACTCAAGAAGTAGAAGATATTGAAGAGGATCCAGATGCAACTGAACGTGCTCCAGTAATTACAATTATGGGACATGTTGATCATGGTAAAACTTCTTTACTTGACGCAATCCGTGAAGCTAAAGTAACTGATGGTGAAGCTGGTGGAATTACTCAGCATATAGGTGCGTATACTATTGAACAACATGGAAAAGCTATTACATTTATAGATACTCCAGGTCATGCTGCATTTAGTCATATGCGTCAAAAAGGTACAGAGATTACAGATATTATTGTAATAGTTGTAGCTGCTGATGATGGTGTTAAACCTCAAACTCTTGAAGTTATTAAACTTGCTAAAGAGTCTGGTGCTCCAATAATTGTAGCACTAAACAAAATGGATAAAGAGACTGCTCAACCAGATATGGTTAAAGGTCAGATGGCTGAACATGGTATCTCTCCTGTTGATTGGGGTGGGGATATAGAGTTTGTTCCTGTTTCTGCAAAGTCAGGTATGGGTATCGATGATTTACTTGAAAATATTCTTACTACTGCTGATATTTTAGAACTTAAAGCAAATGAAAATTCACTTGCAAAAGCAGCTGTTATTGAGTCTTCTTTAGAGAAGGGTCGTGGTCCAGTTGCCACTGTTATCGTTCAAAATGGTACTCTTAAAGTTGGAGATTATGTAGTTTGTGGTGCTGCTTATGGTCGTGTTAAAGCGATGTTAGATGAAAATAAGAAGCAAGTTAAAAAATTATTACCATCACATACAGCAGTTATTGCAGGACTTAATGAAGTTCCCGCATCTGGTGAAGTTATGACAGTTATGGAAGATGAGAAGGAAGCAAAAGCTTATGCGCTTAAACGTCATGAGTATGATAGACATAAAGAACTTTCAGTCTCAACTAAATCTTCATTAGAAGATATGACAGCTATGATAAAAGAGGGTAAACTTAAATCTCTTAAAGTTGTACTTAAAACAGATGTTCATGGTACGCTTGAAGCAATTAGAAGTTCTATTCTTTCTCTTAGAAATGATGAAGTTAAAGTTAATATCATCTCTAGTGGTGTTGGTGGAATTACTGAAAATGATGTTGAACTTGTTAATAACTCTGAAAACTGTGTACTACTTGGATTTAATGTTCGTCCTACTGGTGCAGTTAAAGCAGCGGCTAAACAAAAAGGTGTTGAGATTAAAACTTACTCAATCATCTACCAACTAATTGACGATATTACTGGTATGCTTACTGGTATGATGGCTCCAAAATATACTGAAGAGAACACTGGTCAAGCAGAAGTTAAAGAAGTATTCAAAATACCTAAAGGTATTGTTGCTGGATCTATTGTTGTTGATGGACGTCTTATCCGTGGTGGTATGGTTCGTGTTATTCGTGATGGTGTTGTTCATTACGAAGGTGAACTTACTTCACTTAAACGTTTTAAAGATGATGTTGAAGAGATTGGTAATGGTTATGAGTGTGGTGTTGTTATCAGTGGTTATGACGATGTTGTACCAGGTGATATTCTTGAAACATTCAAAAAAGTTGAGCAAAAAGTTTCTTTATAGATGACTGAAGCTCAAATAAAACTCAAGAGAACTGAATCAGTTCTCTTAGAGTTAATTCCTCAAGCACTTGGTGCAATGAATGACAAAAGACTTCACGATTTAAATATCGTTGAAGTTGTATGTTCTCGTGGTAAAAGTGATGCAAAAGTTTATATCAATCCCAATGAATATACAGATCAAGAGAAACGTGACTACCTTAAACTATTAAGAAAAGCTCGTCCTATTGTTGAAACACATTGTTTGAAAGATCAAGGTTGGTATCGTTGTCCTAAATTTACATTTGAATTTGATGAGCAACTTGCTAAAACACAAAATTTAGAAGAGTTATTTAAAAAAATAGCAAAGGAACCTAAAGATGAGTCTTGAAAGTGATATTAACTCATTAGTGAAGTCAGTAGATTTAGAATTATACGATACTGTTATTGTAAATGAAGGCGATGATACTATCTACCGTGTAAGTGTTATATCAACAGATATTGTTGATGGAAAACGAGCAGGTGTTTCTTTGGATAAATGTGTGGAACTTACACATCTTATCTCTCCACTTTTAGATGTTACTCCTCCAGTTTCTGGAGATTATAGACTTGAAGTTGGAACGGCTGGAATAGAGAGAAAGCTTATGAACATAGGTAATTTTAAAAAGTCTATTGGTGAAAAAGTTTCTATTGTTTATAACGCCAAAGATAAAGTTAGAGGTATTTTAACAAATGTTGAAGGCTCTAAAATTTTTGTTACAAGTGAAGATGAAGTTGTTGAAGTAGAGTTTAACGATATTACAAGAGCTAAAACTTACTTTGAATGGTAGTCGATAATAACTTTTATATGAGTCTCGCTCTTAAAGAGGCTTGGAAATATCAAGGTTTAACATATCCAAATCCAGCTGTTGGTTGTACAATAGTTGGTGAAAATGGAGAAATTTTAGCAGTTGAAGCCCATCACAAAGCTGGTGGTCCTCATGCTGAAGTAAATGCTCTTAAATCTGCATACTATAAACTCACAGACGATAGCTATATTTTAGCATTAACAGATTCAATAGATATACATACTCACTTACAAAGTAATCATAATAATATATTTCATAATAGCACTCTTTATACAACACTTGAACCCTGTTCCCATTTTGGAAAAACTCCTTCTTGTGCTAGGCTTATAAGTGATTTAGGGGTTAAAGAGGTTTATGTAGGAAGTAACGATATAAATCCTCAAGCAAAATCGGGTAGTCTAATTTTAAATATGAATGATTGTATAGTATATTCTGAACTTTTACAAAAAGAGTGTGATGATTTAGTAAAACCGTTTAATCTTTGGCAAAAAGAAAAATTTGTATTTTTTAAATGGGCGCAAAGATTAGATGGGACTACGGACAATGGTATAGTAAGTTCTAAAGAATCAAGAAAAAATGTTCATGCTATGAGAGATGTTTGTGACCTGCTTGTTATCGGTGGAAATACAGTACGAATGGATAGACCAACTTTAGATGCAAGATTAGTAGAGGGAAAAGCACCCGATATTTTAATTCTTTCAAGATGCAATGATTTTGATAAGACTATACCTCTTTTTTATATTGAGAATAGAGAGGTATATATAGAAGATAATCTTTCAAGAGTATCACAATATAAAAATATTATGATTGAGGGAACATCTAAAATGTTTGAACTTACTCGTACTATTACAGATTTTTATCTCTGCTATTTAGCGCCTACTTTTGGTGGCAAAAATGGTTTTGAAAATTTAGAGGAAGATTTAGAAATTTTAAATATAGAAAAAGAGAACGAAGATATAATTATGTGGATGAAAAGGAGATAATATATGGCTAATCAAGAGAATAAACAGGAAAAAATAGTTTCAATGTTTGATGACATTGCACCAACTTACGATACTGCAAATCGTGTAATGAGTATGGGTATAGATAAGAGTTGGAGACGTAAGGCTTGTGATTTAGCTTATGATTACTCTCAAAAAAATTCATTAGATAAAATCGTAGATGTTGCTTGTGGTACAGGTGATATGATGGATTATTGGAAAAAAAGAGCAGAGAAGAAAAATATTACTATTTCAGAGATAGTGGGTGTTGATCCTTCTGTTGGTATGGTTAATGTTGCTCGTGAAAAATATCCCGATTTTAATTACTATATCTCTAAAGCAACAGAGATACCTCTTGAAGATGCAACTGCTGATATTTTAAGTATCACTTATGGTATTAGAAATGTAATTGAGAGAGAGGAGGCACTTAAAGAGTTTAATCGTGTTCTTAAAAAAGATGGGCTTGTAGTAATTTTAGAGTTTATGAAAAATGAAAATCCATCTTTTTTAGGAAAGATTATGAATTTTTATACAAATAAAATCTTACCAAAAGTAGGTGGTTTTATCTCTAAAAATATCGAAGCTTATGAGTATCTTCCTAACTCAATCGAAGATTTTTCAACAGTTGAAAATATGCGTACTGAGTTAGAAGAAGCTGGTTTTGAGATGCTTTATACAAAAAGTTTTTCTATGGATATTTCTACACTTCTTATCGCTAGAAAAAAGTAACAAACTACTATGTACACACACAGTGTATCTTCCCTAAATGAACAGATTAAATCTCTTTTAGAGGAGAGTTTTAATCCTGTTATGGTTGAGGGAGAACTCTCCCGTATTACTTTTCATAATAGCGGTCATATCTATTTTACTCTCAAAGATTCAGGCTCAACTCTTAAAGCTGTAATGTTTAGGGGGAATGCCTCTAAACTAAGATTTCAACTCAAAGAGGGTCTTAAAGTTATTTTAAATGGAGCAATCACTCTTTATAAACCTCGTGGAGAATATCAGATAAACTGTTTTGATATTCAGCCATCAGGGCAGGGTGCTTTGTCTTTGGCTTTTGAACAGTTAAAACAGAAACTTTCAGCAAAGGGTTATTTTGAACAGAGTATTAAAAAACCTCTTCCCTCTTTTCCTAAACGAATAGCATTAGTTACATCAGCAACAGGAGCAGCACTTCAAGATATGTTACGAGTAGCTAATTCAAAATACAAACTTGTAGAGATTGATGTTTTAGATGTTATAGTCCAAGGTGAACGTGCAGGTATCAAAATAGCAAAAGCTATTCATTATGCAGATAAAAGAGGTAATTACGATTTAGTTATAGTTGGTCGTGGTGGTGGAAGTATGGAAGATTTATGGGCATTTAATGAAGAGATAGTTGCCGACACTATTTTTAGCGCTACTGTTCCTATTATCTCAGCAGTTGGTCACGAGATAGATTGGGTTATTAGTGATTTTGTGGCAGATGTACGTGCTGGGACTCCTAGTATCGCTATGGAGATGGCACTTCCAGATACAAATGAACTATATCAATATTTGGACTCTATATCCCTACAGATGGAACAAACTCTATCTCAAAAAACTTTAGCGTATAGACAAGAACTAAATCATCTTAACACTCTTTATTTTCAACACTCCATAGAGAAAAAATTAGTACAAAAAAAAGATGAAATAGAATCTTTAAAAGCTATTTTTGAACAAACTATAAACTATAAGATAGAGAGTTCTCAAAGAGAGTTAGAAAACATAAAACAGAGATACCCTTATGTTATAGACAATATTCTAAAAACTAATCAAACACAACTGAGTAGTTTAAATAGTACCTTAGAGTTAAATAATCCAAAATTAAAATCTAAAAAAGGTTTTGTTCAAATATCTCAAAACTTTAAAGTTATAGACATTGAACAACTTGAAAAAGATGATATTTTTGAGGTTCAGAGTGATACATTTGTTATACATTCAAAAGTAATAGATAAAATTAAAATATAGGAAAAAAAGATGAATTATCCAAATTTTTTTGACACCATAGAAACGATAAAAGTAAAAGACCCATTATCAGCAGTTTTAGGTGCATTTGAAAATGGCGAATATGAGTTTACTTACACTGAGATAGTAAAATCAGCAGGGCATAGTTGTCCAACTGTTGCTGGTGCATATCTTATGACACTAGAAGCATTAAAAGCTCTTTATAAAGATGATATAGCTATTCGTGGTAACATTAAAATTGAGTTTAAAGAAACTCTTGAAGAGGGTGTTGCTGGTGTTATTGCAAATGTTATCTCTCAAATAACAGGTGCAACAGATAAGAGTGGTTTTAAAGGTTTAAATGGTAAGTTTGCACGTCACTCTTTGATGAATTTTAATTCAGATATTGATACATCTGCTAAATTTACTAGAGTTGATACTGCAGAATCTATAGAGGTTATCTATAATCCTCAATCTATTATACCAAGTTCAAATATGAAACCTTTAATGCAAAAAATGTTACAAAATAAGGCAACAGCTGAAGAGATAGCAGAGTTTGGAACTCTTTGGCAAGATAGAGTAGCTCAAATTTTTAATAATATTCAAACTGTTATCACAATTATTAAAAAATAAAAGGTATAAAAAATGATAGTACATATAGTAATGTTTAAATTTAAAGAGGAAGATAAAGCTTTGAATTTAACAAAAGTAGAAGAAGCTTTAAATAGTTTAGTAAGTAAAATAGATGAATTAAAATCTTTAGAAGTTGGGATAGATTTTAATCAATCTCAAAGAGCGTTTGACCTTTCTCTTTACTCTACTTTTGATACAAAAGAGGATTTAAAAATTTATGCAGTTCATACAGAACATCTAAAAGTTGTTGAACTTATTAAAAATGTGACCGTAGAATCTAAGGTTGTTGATTACGTTGTTTAGTTATTATAGGTAATATAAAATGTTTAAAATGTGCACTGTTAATAGGTTTTTTTAGAAAATGGTGTACACCATATTGTTTCATTTTAAGATAACTTTCACGACTTTCATCTCCACTAATAGCAAAAAATCTTTTCTTTAACTCTGGTAACTGAGCAAAAATTATTCTAGCAAACTCAAAACCATTCATAATAGGCATATTTATATCACTAAATATTATATCTGCACCATTTTCTTTGATAAATTTTACAGCATCATTACCATTTTCAAATGAGAACATCTCATCGTCATCTATACCTAAATCTTCTAAGTATGATTCTAAAATGATTCTAACAGTCATTGAGTCATCTAAAATTATTATTTTCATACATTTATTCTACTTTATTGTCACTAAATAATGTCTTAATCTAAAATATCGTGAAGTTTATTTGCATCACTCATTTTTTGATTCACTTTAGTCCATTCTTCATTTTTGATATTTTCTTTTAAAAGAGAGAGTTCTGCTTCAAAAAGTTCTATCGCTTCAAGTACATTACCTTTATTTTGTTTAAAAATATCTTCCCACATATAGGGAGAACTTTTTGCCAAACGGCTCATAGAACGAAAACCACCAGCAGCAAGTGCTAGAATATTATTCTTTTGCTCCTGTTGCATAACTGTATTTGCGATAGAGTAAGAGATAGCATGAGGCATATGAGATATAAATGCAGCATGACGATCATGTTCATGTGACTTCATAAAATGTTGTTTCATTTGAAGATGTGTAAAAATCTTCTTCGCTACATGATTTTGATGTTCGCCACTCTCCTCTAAATCACAAAGAACTACAACTTTATCTGTATATAGATTTTCAATAGCTGCATGAGGACCAAAATTTTCAGTACCAGTCATAGGATGCGCACCAACAAAATTTTTACGAATAACAGAGGGAACAGAAGAGAGAATAAGCTCTTTTGTACTTCCTAAATCTATAATAGTTGTATCTGGAGATACATCAGTTAAATTTTTAAGAGAGTTTATAACACCATTTACAGGAATAGCTAAAAAGATAACATCACTCTGTTTTATCTCTTCAAACTCAACTATTTTATCCACTAAATTTAATTTTATGGCATCTTTTTGATGTTGTTTATTATGGTCATTACCGACTATAGTTTGTATAAAATCAAGTTTTTTGAGGCTAAGTGCGAGTGAACCACCCATTAAGCCTAATCCGACTATTGCAATATTCATATTTATTCTTTTTTATTATTTACGAAATTATACTTAATTAACTTAATATTTACCACATAATAGGTAGAATTCAGCTCAAATTATAAATATGGAATTTTAATGAAAATATTTTTGTTACTTATGCTTTTTCTACTAACAACACACTCCTTTGCTCAAACGATTAAATCTATAAACTATGATGGAATGGTACATATTTCGCCATCTGTTGCTTTACGTATGCTTGATTTTGAAGTTGGGGATGATATTAATACAAAAATGATTAATACAGCGATTAAAGATTATTTTAATCAAGGTTACTTTAATGATGTATGGGTTGAAATAGAAGATGAAAATTTAACATTTTATTTTAAAGAGAAACCGATTATTTCCAAAGTTGAACTTAAAGGTTGGAAAGAGAATGATGATGATGTTAAAGAGAGTGTTATACAGATTAAAAAAGGTACATTATATAACGAAAAGAAGTTAGAAGCTGCTAAAAAAAGAATTATAGATGCTATCAGCCAAGATGGAAAAATAGATAGTGTTGTTGAGATAGAAAAAGAGTATCTTGAAAATGGTAGTATAAAAATAACATTTTTAGTAAATGAGGGTGAAGAGATAACTATCGAAAAATTAAGATTTAGTGGTGCAAATGGTCTTGACTCTGATAATTTTGATGAAGTAATTGCAAACAAAGAGCATCAGTGGATGGGTTGGCTTTGGGGACGTAATGATGGAAAGATGAGTTTAATGGATTTAGAGTATGATAATCTTAGAATGAAAGATATGTATATGCAAAATGGTTATTTAGATGCAAAAGTAACTGAGCCATTTGTAAGAGTAAATTTTAATCATTATTCAGCAGATATAAGTTATGAGATTGAAGAGGGTGCTGTTTATACTATAAAATCAATCTCTATTGAACAGTCAGTTGAGGTTATTGAAGATGAAAAATTAAAAGAGGAACTTAAACTTGAAATAGGAAAAGTTTTTAATATTAAAACTTTTCGTGAAGATGTAGAGCGTATTAAAACATCTATTGCTGATTTAAGTTATGCTTTTGTTCAAGTTATTCCAGATTTAAAGAAAAACAAAGATAATGATACCGTTGATGTTATCTTTAGAGTAAATGCTGGAGAAAAAGTAAAAATAAGAGATGTTATAATCTCTGGAAACAGTCGTACACTTGATAGAATTATAAGACGTGAGATCTATTTAGGACCGGGGGATATGTACTCTTTAACAGATTTAAAAGACTCTCGTCATGCCTTAGGACGTTTAGGATTTTTTGATGGAAATACTATCGAAGAGAAACGTATAGATAATAATAGTATGGATTTAATAGTAAAAGTAAAGGAAGCACCAACTGGAAATATTCAACTTGGTGGTGGATATGGAAGCTATGGTGGTTTACTTTTAAATGTATCTGTTGATGATAGAAATATCTTTGGTTCAGGGATTAATGTAGGTGTAAAAGGGGAAAAATCGGAGATGACACAAAATGCATCTTTTAATATCTCAAACCCTAGATTAAACGATAGTGACTTTAGTGCTAACTTTTCTGTTTTTAAATCTGTATATGATTACAACGATTATAGTGTAGATTCTGAGGGTACAAATATCGGAGTAGGGCATAGATTTTCAAGACATATTAGTGGTTATTTAGGATATGGTTACTCTAAAAATAGTTATCAGTTTGATAGTTCAGTAGATTTAAGCACGATAGATGTTTTTTATTTTGAAGATTATGCTAAAAGTGGTGTAACAGTAAGTGCTAAATTTGATAATACAGATGATTATTATCTTCCTCGTGAAGGTTTTACACTAAGTCAAAGTTTCGAAAAAGCAGGTTTATCTGCTGATGCAAACTTTTTTAAATCAAGAACATCATTTAGTAAGTTTAATGGTTTAAAAGATTATGTAGGATTTGATGCTATTTTTAGATATAAATCTCGTTTAAATGTTATTATTGACAATGGTTATATTCCTATTGGAGAAAAGTTTTATATGGGTGGTATCGGTAGTGTTAGAGGGTATGAGTCTTACTCTTTATCTCCAACGATTATTGATGAAAATGGATATGTAAGAAGAATAGGTGGAAAACAAACATTTTCAAATAATATTGAGTTAAGTTTTCCACTTGTACCAAAAGCAAAAATGAGACTTGTTTCTTATTTAGACTGGGGTTTTATAGGAGATGACTCTCTAAATGAAATCTCTCGTGGTGGTTACGGTCTAGGAGTAGAGTGGTTCTCCCCAGTAGGACCTATTCAACTAATGTTCTCAAGACCATTAAGAGAAGAGGTAGGAGATAAAACATCTACATTTGATTTTAGAATGGGTCAGAGGTTTTAGTTGTTTTATTAGTCTCTAAAAAAGTATACTATTTCTGATTACTACTTAGTATACTTATTATTTATACCGTATGGTATTTTTTTTTCTTTTTTATACAACCCTTTATCATAAAGATATTTACTAGAATAGATATAAGATAAACCATCTTTTATAATTTTTTCATCTTTTGCTATCTCATTTAGACTATAATCATACATTTTTGTATTCTTTTTTGGCTTATAGATAACTAAACCATTCTCTGTTAAATAAGCAAAGTTTTTCTTTCTTGCTAAAAGTATCGCTGAATTTCTTTCATTTTGTAAAACAGAACTTCCCATTGTTGGGATTATTGCATCTATTCCAGCTATATCTAAAATTGTAGGAGCAAAATCTATCTGTGATGCTATTTTTGAATACTCTTGACCACCATCTTTAAACTCATCTGCTACTATCTTATATTTATCTATGGGAACATCAAATGTTCCATAGGCTTTAGGATTATGGTCTGCTACAAATGCTATTACCGTATCTTTTAAAAGATTTCTGTCTTTTAGATTTTTTATAAACTTTCCGATGGCATAGTCTCCATATTTTATAGAGTTTGCAAATCCCTCTAGTTTTGCATCTTTAAAAGGTTCTACTTTACCTTTTGGATAATCAAATGGCTCGTGACTAGACATAGTTAAAAGTGTAAGGAATAGTGGTTTATCTTTAGAATTTTCTATTAAACCTAATGCTTTATCATAAAGGTCTTCATCACAATATCCCCAAGTATATTTTGTTAAATCACTATCAAAATCCTCTTTCCCATAAACATTATTAAATCCATTAGCAAGTAAGAAACCTCGCATATTGTCAAAATCAGCATCACCTGAATAGAGAAAAGTTGTTTCGTAACTATTTTCTTTCATTGTAGAGGCTAATGTATAAAAATCACTTAAAGATTTATTTGCTTTTACATAAGCTCTTGATGGTAAAGGATATAAACCTGTTAAAGTAGAAGATACACCCCAAGCCGTTCTTGTTCCTGTTGCATATAGGTTTGTAAAGTAAAGAGATTCTTTTGTTAATTTATCTAAATTTGGTGTTGTATCTGTTCCACCTAAGTATCCACTATATTCATAACCAAAACTCTCTAGTATTATGAGTACAACATTTTTCTTTTTTCTAAATGTTGATTTTTGAAATCTACTAAAATCTTTACTCTTACTTTCAAAACCATTTAAAAGTTTTACATTTTCAATAGCATCTTCATATTTTATATCTCCATACTTATAAAACTTCTCTTTCTTCATCAAATACACTGAATAAAGAATAGAAAACATAGTATTGTTTGCTATCTCTGAATGAATATTTGAGTTGTTAAAAGTATAAAAACTTTTATTTGGTGTTGAGGAATCTAGTGAAGACCTCGCACCTAATGCTAAGATAATTAAGATAAAAGGAAGTGCTATAAGTTTAGGAACTATTTTTGATGTTTGTAAGATATTCCACAAAAAGATAGTTTGGTCTACTTAAAAAATAATCAACAAAAGTTAATGTTGAAATCTCTAAAATAAAATAGGTAGTTATAAAAAGTGTTAATAATATTTTAACTATTTTTACTAAATTTACAGCATATAATAAAACAAAGATTATACTAAAAGCACTAAAAGCAATGGTATCCATTCTTACACCATATAGGAGTATAGACACTATCTCCATATTTTTATCTTCAACAAATAGTGAGATAAGCACTGTCCTAAAAAATGCACCGATAGCTATAAAATAGAGCCAATAAGTAAAAAATATTTTGTATCGTTTCATAAAGTTGTATTTTCCTTTTTTAAAGTTTTCACTTTATAGCCAATTATTGCTTAGTGTTTATCATTTTTTAGCTAAAGTTACACTAATAAAAATATTTTTTAAAATAAGGACAATTATGAACTTTCAACCATTAGGAAATAGAGTTTTAGTAAAGCGTGTAGAAGAAGCTACAACAACTATGTCAGGGATTATTATTCCAGACAATGCAAAAGAGAAACCATCTCGTGGTGAAGTAGTTGCAGTTAGTAAAGAAGTAGAAACATTAGTAAATGGTAACCAAGTTTTATTTGGTAAATATGCTGGAAATGAAGTTTCATTTGAAGGTACAAAATATATCGTTTTAGAAGTAGAAGATATTTTCGGAATAATAGGATAATTTAATGGCAAAAGAGATAATTTTTTCAGATACGGCAAGAAATGCCTTAGCTCGTGGTGTTGCAAAACTAACAGATGCAGTAAAAGTAACAATGGGACCTCGTGGTCGTAATGTACTTATTCAAAAAAGTTATGGAGCACCTGTTCTTACTAAAGATGGTGTTTCTGTTGCTCGTGAAGTTGATTTAAAAGATAAACTTGAAGATATGGGTGCGCAACTTGTAAAGCAAGTAGCATCAAATACTGCTGATGAAGCTGGAGATGGTACAACTACTGCAACAGTTTTGGCAAATGCTATCTTCTCTGAAGGTCTTAGAAACATCACTGCTGGAGCAAATCCAGTTGAAGTAAAGCGTGGTATGGATAAAGCTTGTAAAATTATTTTACAAAACCTTACAGAAGCTACAAAACCAGTAAATGGGAAGCAAGATATAGCACAAGTAGCAACTATCTCTGCAAACTCTGATAGTGATATTGGTGATATGATTGCTGAAGCTATGGATAAAGTTGGTCAAGATGGTGTTATCACTGTTGAGGAAGCTAAAGGTATTTCTGATGAGCTTGATGTTGTTGAGGGTATGCAATTTGATAGAGGTTATTTGAGTCCTTATTTCATTACAAATCCTGAAAAAATGATAGCTGAAGTAGAAAATCCTTGGATTCTTTTATGTGATAGTAAAATCTCTTCACTTAAAGACCTTTTACCAGTTTTAGAGCAAGTTCAAAAAACTAACCGTCCACTTCTTATAATCGCTGAAGATGTAGATGGAGAAGCACTTTCAACGTTAGTTGTAAATAAACTTCGTGGTGTTTTAAATATCTCTGCTGTTAAAGCTCCGGGTTTTGGTGATAGACGTAAATCTATGCTTCAAGATATAGCTACTCTTACTCACGGTACTGTTATTTCAGAAGAGACAGGTCACACTTTAGAGGGTGCAAATATTCAACTTCTTGGTCAAGCTTCTCGTGTAGTTATTGACAAAGATAATACTGTTATCGTTAATGGTGCTGGTTCAGAAGAAGCAGTAGCTGGTAGAATTGCTGAGATAAAAGTTCAGATAGCATCTACTACAAGTGAGTATGACAAAGAGAAACTTCAAGAGCGTTTAGCAAAATTGAGTGGTGGTGTTGCTGTTATTAAAGTTGGTGCTGCTACTGAAACTGAAATGAAAGAGAAAAAAGATAGAGTTGATGATGCACTAAGTGCTACAAAAGCTGCTGTTGAAGAGGGAATTATTATCGGTGGTGGTGCTGCATTAGTTCGTGCTGCTGCAAAAGTTTCTTTAGATTTAGAGGGCGACCAAAAAATTGGTTGTGAAATTATTTTACGTGCTGTAAAAGCTCCTATGAAACAGATAGCTGAAAATGCTGGTTTTGATACGGGTGTTGTTGTAAACACTGTTGAAAATGCAAGTGATGAAAATATCGGTTTTAATGCTGCAAATGGCAAATATGTAGATATGTTTAAAGAGGGAATTATCGACCCACTTAAAGTTGCTCGTGTAGCACTTACAAATGCTGTATCTGTATCTTCAATGTTACTTACTACTGAAGCTGCAATATATGATATACCAGAAGAAGTTCCAGCTATGGCTGAAGGTGGTGGTGGAATGCCTCCTCAGATGGGTATGCCAGGGATGATGTAGACAATGAAGATGTAATTTTTACATCCTCTTCTCTACTACCGAACTACTCCTTAAATAGCCATCTCCACGGCTATTTAAACATATTATTTTCCTCCCTTCAAATATATTTTACTTAACTGTTCTTGCCTCTCAATAAAAACCTTGTATAATCCTTTAAAATTATAAAAGAAGTAAACAACATGATATACAAATCAAAAATAGGTAATTTAGACCTAAATAAAATAACAAGACTCTATCCAGCCGTAATAGTCGATTCAGATGGTGAAGTAGCAGAGATGAGTTTGGAGTGGGCGGACTTGTATGGGGAAAAAGTTAAAATAGTGAAATATATTTTAGTATTTGATTATACACCTCACAACTCAGAGATTAAAGATAAAAAAATAGTTGAATGCGATACAAGAGATGAACTTGTTATAGTTATGAATGAGGTAGCACAATTTTTTCAAGATTAATATCAAAAGATACTCAAAAAGTTTTCTCTTTAGCGATACCTGCAGCATTAAAACATCTTGTAGATATTTTACAGATTTTAGTCGATATGATAATGGTTGGAATGGTAAGTTTTTATGCTCTTGCAGCGGTAGGTATGAGTATGCAGTTTATGATGGTTATAAATGTTTTTATGACATTATACATTGTAGGTGGAAATGCTCTTATATCTCGTTTGATAGGTCAAGGACGTAAAAAAAGAGCATCTTCACTTTTGTATGCTTTAACTATTTTTGCATCTGTTTTAGCTGTCTTTGTAAGTATTACAGTCTATTTTTCTAGTGAAGCTATGTATAGTGCTATGGGTGCTGAACAAGAGGTGGTTGAACAGGGTTCTGCTTATCTGAAAATTCTTGCTCTAGGGTTTGTTGTGATTTTTATAGATGCACTTATGTATAACGCACTTTCAGCAGCAGGAGATACAAAAAGTTCGCTCTATATAAAACTTTTTTCAGCCTTTTTAAATGCTTTTTTAAACTATGTCTTGATATTTGGTCATTTTGGGTTTGATGCTTATGGAGTTGAGGGTGCAGGATATGCTACTATTTTAGCTTATAGTTTTAACGTTGTTGCCTACTATTTTCTTTTACAAAAAAAGAGTTCAAAACTAAATATTATCCCTATAATTCGTATCAATGATTTAAAAAGAGTTTGGAGTATTGGTTGGAGTGCTGCATTGGAAAGAGGTATATCTAGTGTATCTTTTTTAGTGTTTGTTTCTATCATTACCGCTTATGGAACAGCCGAATTAGCAGGGTATCAAACAGGTTTACGTATAGAGGGTATAGCGTTTATGCCTGGATTTGGATTTGCGATAGCTTCTATGGCTTTAGTTGGGCAGAGTTTAGGCGCAAATAATAAAGAAAAAGCTTATAAAATGGGAATAATCAGTGGACGTATAGCGTATATTTTTATGGGAACTATTGGGGCTACATTGATATTTTTTCCTGAGTTTTTTGTAAGTTTCTTTACTCAAGATGCAGATACTATACAAGTCGCATCTTATTATCTTATTTTAGTAGGTTTAGCTCAGATACCTTTGGCATTAAACTTTGTATATTCAGCTTCACTTAGAGGTGCAGGAGCTACAAAAATTACTTTGAAGATAAATGTAGCTTCATTATGGTTATTAAGAGTTATTCCCTCTTATATTGCCTACAAGATAGGCTTTGGGATTATTGCTATTTTTATTATTATGAATGTTGAAACACTTATTAAAGGCTTAGTTTATCATTATATCTATCACAAAAAAGAGTGGCTAAACACTAAAGTCTAGCCAGCTTTGTAGATAAAGACACATCTTGCACTCTTTATTCCTTAGTAACTATATAAAGTTGTTCATGACCCAGTTTTTTTAAAATATCCATTACACTCACAAAATCTTGAAATTTTGATTCTTTATCACTTTTAAGAACTACGGTTTGCTCTTTTGATAAAAGTGATAATTTTTCTTTTAGTTTTCCTAAGTCAACTTTTTCTTTATCAAAAAAAAGTTCTCCCTTACTATTTACAAAAATAGTTACCTCTTTTTTTAAGTCATCTTTTTTGGAAGATGATTTTGCTTGAGGTAGGTCTACTGGAATAACCCCTTGCTTTATAAAAGTTGCTGTTGTAAGAACCATAACGAGTAAAACAAGCATAATGTCTATAAATGGTATTACATTTATTTCATCAAATCGTTTTCTTGTTTTTTTACACTTTGACATTGTTTTTTTGCTCTTTTATATCTTGTGTTACATCAAATTTTGTAAGAATTCTCTCTACTTTACGAAGTGCTATTGTATAACTCACAATAGCTGGAATAGCAACAACAAGACCCATTGCAGTAGCTTTAAGTGCAAGTGCAAGACCCATCATAATTTTTTTTGCATCAACTGCACCTGTATCACCCATCGTATAAAAGGTAATAATAATACCAACAACAGTTCCTAAAAGACCTATATAAGGGGCATTTGTACCTATTGCACTTATAACACTGATATTATCTGTTAAGTCTAACTCTAGGGTGTCTCTATGTGTATAATCTTCTATTTTTACAGTTTTATAAAATATCATTCTTTCTATAAAGAGCCATAGCGTAACAATACTCATAAGTGCTAAAATTCCCATAACTCCGTAATCTAATGATTGTTCAGCTAACTCTAGGAAGTCAGCATCTAAATTTATTTCTAGCATAAATAGTCCTGATTATTTTTATTGTTTCTTATTATATCTAATATGTAAAAGTTAAAGTCACTAGTGTGCCTTGTCCCAATTTTGATTTAAAATGTAAAGAGATTTTATTTATATCACAAAACCGCTTTACCATATTTAAACCTATTCCAAAACCCTGTATATTATTATTTGTTTGATAATAATTATCAAATATATTAATAAGTTCTACATCATCAATACCTATTCCATAGTCTTCAATAGAGAGTTTATCATCTATAAGAATTACATCTATATTGTTAGAGTTATCAGAGTATTTAACTGCATTATCTATAAGGTTATCAATAACTTTTATTAAACCTATTTTATCATTAAAAATATTTGTTATCTCTAAATGAGTATTAAATTGTATATGTGGGTATATAGGGGCTAAAAAGTTTATACGTTCTTGTACTAATATATTGAGTTGTATATTTTCTCTTAACTCCTCTAGGCTTTGAGTTTTTATCATATAATCAAGCTCATTATAACGTTCTTGTAACATCTGAGAAGCTTTTTGGATTCTTGCTATACGTTTTAAACTTTTTTCATCTGTATTGTTTTTTTTGAGCATATCTGTATTTGAGAGAATTGTACTTATCGGTAAGTTTAATTCATGTAATGTTTCTTTAGAGAGGTTTTGAAGATTGATGATATGTTCTGCCAATGGGTCAACAGCTAACTTTGAGATAAATACTCCAGCAAGTATCACGAAACAGAGCATAATGATAGCTAAAAGATAGATGTTATAACTGTTTGAACTGTTTAGTATAGTGTATAAAACAAGTAAAAATGTACTTACTGTTAAAAGATAGTAGATAAATATATTGAGACGTAAATTATTAAATAACATTTTAAGATTTAATCTCTTTTTGAAGCAGAGTAATAAATTTTTCCTCTTGTATCGCCTTACTAAAATAGAAACCTTGATAGACATCAGCACCATATTTTGAAATAAATGAGAGTTGTTCTTGAGACTCCACACCCTCTACAACAATATTCATATTAAATATTTTTGCCATCTGAATAATAACAATAATAAGTTCATAGGAGTGTTTATCATTATGAAGGAGAAAGTCTCTATCTATTTTAAGAGTATTTACAGGAAGTTTTTTAAGGTAAGTAATAGAGGAATACCCTGTTCCAAAATCATCTATTGAAAACTCTAAACCAAACTCTTGGAGTTTTTTAATTTTACTTACTACTAAATCAAAATCTTTAATAATCTCATCTTCTAAAATCTCTAACTCTATTTGAGAAGGAGATATGTTATAGCTAGATATAATCTCAATAACTTCCTCTTCAAAGGAGGGTGATAACAGTTCTTTAGAGTTAATGTTAATAGCTAGTTTACCTTTGAAAATATCTTGGTGAGTTTGAATAAATTTACATGCTGTATGAAGTGCTAAAACTGTAAAGTTATGCGATAAACCGATATTTGTAGATACATCCACAAAACTATCAGGAAAGAGAAGACCTTTACTTGGATGGTTCCATCTTGCTAGAAGTTCAGCTCCGTAAATAGTGCCTGTTTGTGTATTGACTTTTGCTTGAAAAAAGAGCTCAAATTGATTCTCTTCAAATGCTTCTTTTATCTCCTCTTCAAGGAGTGTTAACTGTTGTAGTTCAAACTCAATTTTTCTATCAAAAAAGACAAATTGATTTTTTCCTCTATGTTTGGCTTGATACATCGCTGTATCTGCATGAATTATAACATCATTCGAATTTTTTTCAGATTCAGGAAATAGTTTTATACCTATACTAGAACTTATATTAAGATGGTTTCCCTCTAATATAAAAGGTTCCCTTATTGTTCTTAAAACTTTAGCACAAACAATATTTATATCTTTAATAGCCTCGTGTTTGTCTTTATTTAGATTAAGAAGGAGTATCGCAAACTCATCACCACCTATTCTTGCTATTAAATCTTCCTCTCTTGTAATAAGTTTAAGTCTTGAAGCAACCTCTTTAATAAGTGCATCACCAATATTGTGACCATACTCATCATTTATCTTTTTAAAATGGTCTAAATCTATAAATAAAAAAGCATTTAAAAAATCATCTCTCTTTGATTTCATAAACTCTTCATTGAGTCGAGTTAAAAGATATTTTCTATTTGCTAAACTCGTTAAAAAATCATGTTCAGCAAAATATTCCGCTTGTTCTTTCGCTTCTTGAAGTTCTGATATATCTAAAAATTGGGCTATATAGTGAGTTGTTGTATCCTGCACATCTTTAATAGCTGTAATCGATAAACGTTCTAAATATATATCTCCATTTTTTCTTTTATTGTAAATATCTTTAGACCATTTTCCTTTTGTATGAAGTTCATACCACATATTTTTATAAAATTCATCATCATGTTTCATCGATTTTAATATTTTTGGATTTTGACCAATAACTTCTTCTTGAGAGTACCCTGTAATTTTTGTAAAAGCATTATTAACTTTTAAAATTATTCCATTTACATCGGTAATAGTCATCGCTTCATGAGAGTTAAAAGTGTAAGCAGAGATACGAAGTTCTTCTGTAATAAGTATCTCCTTATTTATCATTTTTTTTAAAATTAAAATTAATACAGATAAGGAAATTAAAGATAAAAACCAAAGAAAAGCAGAGATATATAAAGCAGTTAAAGCTTCTTGATAGGTAGTATTTGCTTTTTGAGTATAGGAGTGAAGTATATTTGTTGATAACGTTTCAAACATATCTATTTTTTCACTAGTATATTTAAACCATACTTTTGAATCTTTTATCACTAAAGTGTTGTTTTTAAGTTTTGTTCTTAAATTTTCCACTTTATGCATAATCTGTTTATCTATTATTTGAGTAAATGTTATAGTGGAGTCAATAGAAGCATATAAAAGAAACTCATCATAATCTTTTTTTTGTGAATTTTGAATTTGTAAAATATTTTTTATAATATATTTATCTTCATTGTCTCCAAGAAGATAAAAATAGACAAAAGCTCTTTCTAGTCCAGCATTTTCTTTTAAATTTTGAATCTTAGAAATAATAATAGCATCGTTATTTTGGTGTTTAAGAAGTACACTGAAAATTTCAATTATTTTAATAATTTTGGAGTTGATTTCTGAATAATAGTTTATCTCATCATTAAAATTTATAGAAGAGTTTAATACCTTCGTACGAGTATCTTGTATCTGATTAAAATCATAGACAACCTTTTTTATAAGAGGTTGTCTTTTGATACCTATCTCTTTTAGAATTAAATTTTTTTCTTTTGTTTCAAGGTTAATTAGTTCTAGCACTTTTGTATATGCTTTATCTGTTTGAATATACTGTTGAAGTAATTTATCTTTAAGGAACTCTTTATTTTCAGTGATAATATATCCAGAACTTAAACCTCTCTCTTTTTGAAGATTATGAATAAGTTTACTAAATTGTTCTGTCATATTTGCAACAAGTTGATTTTTTAAGCTTTCATTGAGGTTATCATATTTTGTATTTGTAAAATACCAAGAGAAATAGAGCAGAGTTATGGCAGGAATAAGAAATATAATTATGATTTTTATTGTTAATGATAGTTGTTTCATATTTTAATTATATCAGAAATATATAAATAGAGAATTATATATTTTGTATATTTTGAGCGATAATCTCTGCACCACTAATATCTGTTTGAGGTAAATGTAAGTACAATCCTTAGAGACATAATAAATATTATATCTAAAGAGAATGTACCAAAAATGACATTTTGTATATTTATGACTGTAAAGAGTTGAGTTGTTCTTTAACTTTAACTTGTTTAGCTTGAGCATCTGCAAGTTGCGTTCTATTTTTAGTTAAAACATCCTCAGGTGCATTTGCTACAAATCTTTCGTTGTTAAGCATACCGTTAAGTTTACCTATCTCTTTTTGTAATTTTTCATCTTGTTTTGTAAGTTTAGAGATAATTGAACTTAAATCTATACTATCAGTTGGGATGAAAGTTTCACAACTATCAGAGATATCACTTACTGCATTATCTATTTTTGATTCAGTAAACTCAACATCAGTAACTTTTGCAAGTTTGATGATAAACGGAAGCATCATTGTTTTATCTTTTTCACTAATACCATCTATTTTTACATAAGCTTTTTCGATTTTTTGGTTTGCTAAATCTACAAGAACTTTCGCACGTCTAATAGATACGATAGCGTCCATAATAATTTCAAATTTTGCTTCTTCTTTACGTTGTTTTGTTTTAAAAGGAAATTTCATAAGCATAATAGACTCGCCATCTTCTAAAGTCGTTCCACTCAGTTCATGGTAAAGATGCTCTGTAATAAAAGGCATAAAAGGATGAAGAAGTTTCATAGCTTCTTTAAAAATAGCGCCAAGTTCAACTATCGAAGCTTTGTCAGCCTTAGAAAGCTCGATACCCCAACCACAAAATTCATTCCATAAAAATTTATACATCACTAACGCAGCATCATTAAATTTGTACTCATCTAAGTATGCACGAACTTCTTTTGTAGCAAAATTTAGACGTGACATCATGTAACGACCTAAATCTGTTTCAACACAAAAACTTGTTAAATCAGGGAATACATCTACATTCATCTGAAGATATTTTGAAGCATTGTAAAGTTTATTTGTAAAGTTACGATTTAACTCTAGTTTCTCTTCACTCATACGGATGTCACGACCTTGCGCAGCTGAAATAGCAAGAGTAAAACGTAAAATATCGGCAGAGTATTTCTCTATCATATCAAGAGGATCAACAACATTACCTTTAGATTTACTCATTTTATCGCCATTAGCATCACGTACTAAAGCGTGAAGGTAGATATGATTAAATGGAAGTTTGCCATTAAAATGTTCACCCATCATCATCATTCTTGCTACCCAAAAGAAAAGGATGTCAAAACCAGTGATTAAAAGAGTATTTGGATAAAAATCTTTCATATCGTTTGATTGAAATAGTTTGTCCATCTCAACATCGCCATTACCCCAACCTAAAGTTGAAAAAGGCCATAGAGCAGAACTAAACCAAGTGTCAAGAACATCAGGGTCTTGCGTTAAGTTTTTAGATGAACATTTTGGACAAGCTGATGGTTCATCTTCTTGTGAAGCAAACTCGTGGTCACAGTCATTACAATAAAATACTGGTATCTGATGTCCCCACCATAATTGACGAGATATACACCAGTCACGAAGTTCACCCATCCACGAGTTGTAAGAGTTTATCCAGTGAGGGGGAAAGAACTGAGCCTCTCCAGCATTTGTTTTTTCGATAGATTTATTAGCTACCTCTTTACGTAAAAACCACTGCTTTGAGATATATGGTTCAACAACATTTTTACATCTGTAACAGTGACCTACTTGATGTTTATGGTCTTCTATTTTAACTATAAAACCCTCTTCATCAAGACGTTTTACGATTATTTCACGAGCTTTAAGACGGTCAAGTCCTTTAAACTCTTCAGCATAATCATTCAAAATACCTTTTTCATCAAATACTGTAATAAACTCTAAGTCGTGGCGTTTACCAACTTCATAATCGTTTTGGTCATGTGCAGGAGTAACTTTAACAACACCTGTTCCAAAATCCATATCAACATGAGTATCAGCGATAATAGCTACTTCACGAGAGAGTAGAGGAAGTTTAATTTTTTTACCTATTAAATCTTTGTAACGTGCATCATCAGGGTGAACCATAACTGCAGTATCTCCAAAGTAAGTCTCTGGACGAGTTGTTGCAACTTCTACAAAACCACTACCATCAACAAATGGATATTTAATATGATAAAACTTACCGTTTGTATCTTCATGTTCAACCTCTATGTCACTTAACGCACCATCATGAGTACACCAGTTAACCATATAGTTTCCACGGATAATAAGACCTTGATTGTAAAGATGTACAAAAGACTCTTTTACAGATTTTTGAAGACCCTCATCCATAGTAAATCGCTCTCTCTCCCAAGCTGGAGATACACCAATATGACGAAGCTGAGTTGTCATGATTCCAGCTGATTCTTCCTTCCAAGCCCAAACACGCTCTAAGAATTTTTCACGACCTAGTGCTTCTTTAGTAGTTCCCTCAGCAAGAAGTTGCTTCTCAACAACATTTTGAGTAGCGATACCTGCATGGTCTGTTCCTGGTTGCCAAAGAGTTTTGTAACCATCCATACGTTTGTAACGAGTGATAATATCTTGAAGTGTAAATGTAAGAGCATGACCGATATGAAGACGACCTGTTACGTTTGGTGGAGGCATCATGATAGAGAAGTTTTTTCCCTCTTCTTGAATGGCTTTGTTACCATCTGTTTCGAAGTATTTTCTATCTTCCCAAATTTTGTAATATCTGTTTTCTATGCTGTGTGGATTGTACTTATTCTCTGACATATATAGCCTTATAAATGTATTCTTTTTTAAAATTATGTTATTATATCCCAATTATCAAAATAAATAATAAAGAGATTAACAAGGCGGTTTAAGTTGTTAAGTTTAAGTAAATTTTTTTATCTATTTGCACCATACCTTAGAAAAAACAAATTTAGATACAATTCCAAAAAAATATCATAAAGAATAATAATGAATTTAATAGAGCTTAGAAAAACAAGAGAAAAATGGATGACATGGAAAAATATCGCTCCACTTCGTGAGGCGATAGAGAGTTTGGCAGATAGTGATGCTAAAGTTGAACTTGGCGATGTTGTAAAGATTAGTGGCGACATAGATGAACAAAAGATTTATGATACAGCTAAACTTTTGATGCCATGGCGTAAAGGTCCATTTGAGATAGGGACTACTTATATAGATACAGAGTGGAGAAGTAATATTAAATATAATCTTCTTCGTCCCTATTTTAACCTCAAAGATAAAAGGGTTGCTGATATTGGATGTAATAATGGTTACTATCTTTTTCGAATGCAAGAGGATAAACCAAAATCTTTAGTAGGTTTTGACCCATCTCCTCTTTATAAAACACAATTTGACTTTATAAATCATTTCGCAAAAACAGATATAGTCTATGAGCTTTTAGGTGTTGAGCATCTTGAATTTTATGAAGAGAAATTTGATACTATATTTTGTTTAGGTGTTTTATACCATAGAAGTGACCCCGTAGCGATGTTAAAACAGCTCTATAAAGGGCTAGATAAACAAGGCGAAGTTATCTTAGATACTTTTTATATAGAGGGTGAGGGTGAGATGTGTCTTTGTCCTGAATCATCTTATTCTAAGATACCAAATATCTATTTTGTACCTACAATAGGCGCTTTGAAAAACTGGTGTTTACGTGCTGGATTTGTAAGTTTTGAGGTTTTAGAAACTTCGATAACAGAAGCAGATGAACAGCGAAAAACAGAGTGGATAGAGGGACAATCTTTGGAAGATTTCTTAGACCCAAATGATAATACAAAAACAGTAGAGGGTTATCCAGCACCAGCTAGAATTTATGTAAGATTGATTAAGGATAAAAAGTGAAAAAAAGAGTAAATGAAAGACGTGAGAAGAAAGTAAAAGATGTTCCAAATATTTTTGAAGAAGATGATTTAGGTTATTATGAAGAGGATAATGGAGAGGTAGTTCTTAACACACATAATAAAATTAATACAGATTTAGTAGGGGAGATTACAAAACATGAAAAGGGGTATGTTGAAGTTAAATTAATAACTACTTCTGAAATGTTAGCAGATAAAAAAGGACTTGTTCATGGAGGTTTTATCTTTAGTTCAGCTGATTATGCTGCTATGGCTGCTGTAAATGAGCCACATGTTGTTTTAGTTGCTAGTGATTGTCAGTTTTTATCTCCTGTTAGAGTACATGATGAGGTAAATTTCATAGCTAAAGTACGTCATAAAGAGGGTAAAAAACGAAATATTAATGTAACAGGATATGTTTTAGATATTAAAGTTTTTGAGGGAATTTTTAAGACTGTTATTACAGAAAAACATGTATTAGCTTTGAAAATTCTTGAGGATAAGCTGGATAGTAATGAGGAGTAGTTCCTCATTAGTTGTTAAATTTTCCTACTTCCCCCCACTCAACAAAAACAGATCAAAATCCCTATGAGGTTTATCAATAGTATTAACAATCTCAAATCTAACATCTTTAAATCCAGCTTCTGTAACAATAGCCACTAACGCATCTCTCTCAAAACCAAAATGAAAAACACCATCATTATTAGAATGAAAAGTTCCATCTTCTTTTACTAAATCGGCGATAGCGATAAATCCATTATCTTTTAATGTTTCATATATTGTCTTAAAAAAGAGTTTTAAATCTTCTATATGATGCAACGTCATAGAACTAATAAGCCCATCAAATTTTTGAGTTAAAGGTTCTTTGATAATATCTTGACAATACGTTTTTATAGAGATTTCAGAACTGTTTTTTTCTTCAAGTTTTTCAAGCATTTTAGAAGATGTATCAACTCCGTGAATCTGCTTCACATCGGGAGCTACTAAAAATCCTAAAAGACCTGTTCCTGTTCCAAAGTCTATAACTTCCATCTCTTTGTTGAGGTTTATCGTTTGCGCTATTGCATCAGAAATTTTCATAGCACCTTGAACTCTTACGCTTCCTTTGTCCCAACCCTCAGCTCTCTCTTTAAAGTGGTCTTTTTGCATTATAAATTTCCTATCCAATAATCAGCATACTGTTGCTCTTGTTTTATAGTTGTACTATTTCCGTGTCCAGGGTAAAGAGTTTTGTCAAAATCAAATTTTTTAAACTTCTCCAAACTTTTCGCCATATCAGTAGCACTAGAATATGGAAAATCCCAACGCCCAATAGAACGTTCAAAAATAAAATCTCCACTAAACATAACATCTCCTATCTCAATCATAGAACACCCTGGACAATGCCCTGGAAAATGATGAAATTTCACTTTTGTACCATCAAAATCTATCTCTTCATCAGGGTTCACTTCAAAATCGGGAGTAGATGGTGGAAGGTCAGGCATCCAGCCACTTCCTTGAAGAAGCATCACATCATCTCTTGGAGTATAAAGAGGAATATGTAACTTTTTTTGAAGTTGATCATTTGACCAAACATGGTCGAAATGACCGTGAGTGTTTAAAATAGCTATTGGATTTGTAACATTTTCTAAAACCCATTGAGTAGCATCAACACCAGGGTCGATAATAAAATCTTTTCCATCAATAGTAGCGATATAACAGTTTGTCTGATAGTCGCCCATCGGCTGTACTTTTATTTGCATTTTTTCTCTTTTTGTTTTAATTGGGTTATTATATCACTAATTATTTATGTAAAAAAAGTTTTTGCTATATTCTTTGGATAGCCTTATCCTAATGCTTTTTTAACATTATCATCAGCCATTGTGATATTCCACACTGGCTCCCACACAACTTCAACTTCTACCTCTTTAATATCTGCCATCTTTTCAACAGATTCTTTTACCCATTGAGTAATCATTTGATGTAATGGACAAGCTTTTGTTGATAATGTCATAGTAACTTTTACATTACCCTCTTCATCAGATTGAGCATCATATATAAGACCCATCTCTACAAGATTAAATCCAACTTCTGGGTCGATAACAGTAGAAATCGCTAAAAATAGTTCCTCTTTTGTATATAACATTTTGTAAATCCTTATTTAAAATTTATCATATAAAATACACTGCGTATAAACGCCAATGCACCAACAACTAAAAATGATGCTCCTGCACTTATAAGTATATCACTTTGAATAATAAGTGCAACAGTTATGACAATAACACCCAACGCTGAAAAAACAAACTGTGCTTGTGAACTTTTATATGGCACCATATCTGCTAACATCGGTACTTTTTGTTTTCCAACTAATGGAGCAAATTTCTCAAACCAAACTAAAAAAGGGATAATTTTATAGATATGCCCTGTGATTAAAAAAGCGAAGAAACCATAAACTAGTAACCAGCCAGAAGCTAAAAGCAGATTATCGCCACCCACTATAAAATATAAAACTCCCAATGCTAATGCAACAAGCATAGATATATATGAAAACATCAAAGATATTGCATAAACATCATTCTCTTTTCTAGGTCTTGTTTTATAGATAATGTAGATGATATAAAAATAAGAGAGCATTGCACCAACTGACAACAGATAGCCAAGATATTCTAAAAACACAATATTCATAAGAGTAGCGATAACAACAGCGAGAACACTAGCACTCATCATATATAAAGATATTTCCAACGGTCGCATAGAAAATCCGTGTGAGAGTGTAAACATAGGCACTAAAACGATAGATAGACCCATAATAGTAATACTAATATAACCACCGATAACTAAATAAACATGACCTTTTAAAAGTGAAGATATATCTATATTAATAGTCCCAGAATATGAAAGTGCCATCAACAGACCAAAAATAATTCCAAAAAATAGAAATGTATTGGAGATGAGAACACTACTCATAACAAGATTTAATTTCTCTACTTTAAAAATTGTCATAAATATCTCCATAACAAAAATCATCATAGATATAAGAACAACCACTCCACCATAAGGTAATAGCTGAGGAGAATATAAGAAACCAAATACCATTAGAATAGTACCGATAAGCAATAATGGCCAGATAGCATAAAAGAGTTCAACACCAAAATGTCCTACTTCAAGAACAACAGGAACAAGTTGAGCCATCGCTCCAAAAATAATCATCATTACAAATCCAAGTAAAAAAAGATGTACAAATCCTAATACTTTAGGGTTTACAAATGATAAATCTTCAATATTAAATGAGAAAAGAAAAAGAGCTGTTATGAGATAAAAGAAACTCCCTAAAATAAAAAAGGGAGCTATAAGTTTAAATGGGGGAGCAAAATCTTGCGAGATGCTAGACATTGTCTATCCGTGGCAAGATGTTTGAGTTAAATCAGAGTTTACACCTGCTTCAACATTTGTAAAAGTAACCTTCACAAAACCACCATCAATTTTTTCAGTAGTATGCGCTACATCAGCATCTAATTTACCAAAAAGACCACCTGGTGCTTTATGATTAATCATTACTAAGCTGTTATTTGTATTTTTAATAAGTTTTAAACCACTCATAGCATTAACCATTGGATGTGGAGGACCCTCAGCTGAAGTATCGAAATAATAAGTGCTTACACCATCTTTCGCTAATTCAAAGAAATCAACAGTTGCACCTGCAACCTCTATTTTTTTTGCTTCACTTGGAATATTTGACATTTTATAAATCCTTTATTGTAATTTTTAGGATTATATCAACTCTATCAAAAAATTTACTTAAAATTTGAGATTATTTCTCTATTTTATTCATTTCAGAATCATCATACGGATCCATATGAATTAATATATGAGCTTTTTTATCTTTAAAATAATTTCGTATCTTATCTTCTACTTTATCCGCTATGAGGTGGGCGTTATAAAGTGATATATCTATATTAAAAACAGTATGAACAGAGATAAAAACTTCTGAACCAGACTCACGTGTTTGGAGATAGTGAAAATCTGTAATAATAGGCTCAGATTTAATAATCTTTTTAATCTCCTCAATATCCTCTTCAGGTAATGCAGCATCAAGAAGCATTAAAACACCCTCTTTTATGATAGGAATAGCTGAATAAATCATATAAAAAGCGATACCGACACCTAAAATAGGGTCTACTAACTGCTCCCCTGTCATAGAGATAAGTGCTAGAGCCATTAAAACTGCACCATTAGAGAAAAGGTCTGTTTTGTAGTGAAGGGCATCAGCTCTTATAACCATATTTTTTGTCTTTTTTGCAACATAATTTAAAAATGCAACAAGAAAAGCAGTGATAATAAAAGAGGCTATCATAACAGCGATATTTTCACTCATATGACTTATATCACGAGGATGAACCATTTTACTTATCGCTTCATATAGAATAAACAGAGCAGAAAGAGAGATAACAGTTCCCTCAAGAACAGCTGCAAGAGGCTCTATCTTCCCACGTCCAAAATGAAACTTATCATCAGGGTCTTTTTCAGCATTACTCAGTGCAAAATAATTAAAAAGTGAAACAGTTAAATCTAAAAAAGAGTCGATAGCTGAAGCTAAAACAGCAATAGACCCACTCAAAATTCCAACAGTCATCTTCATAATAACTAATATTCCTGCAACAGAGGTAGAAACAACCGTAGCTTTTTTTTCTAAACGCATATAATATCCTATGTGTAATTTTGATATAATTATATAAAGTTTTAGCAAACACATAACGTAAACCATCGCCATTAATGGCGGTGATGTAAGTGGTATAGTTCGGAGTATCTTGCTGTTGTATATACTGCTTTAAAATTTCAATAGGCAAACCACCCCCAACACTAGTAACGAAATAACTTCCTTTTCACTAAAATAGACTATAATAACAATAGAATACCAAATCTAAAAAGGAGGCTAAATGTTTAAAGTTATAAAAGTTCGTTTATATCCAAATAAAGAACAGAAACAACTACTAAATAAAACATTTGGCTCTTGTAGATTAGTATATAATTTGCTTCTTGATGCAAAGATAAAAGCTTATGAATGTGGAGATAAACTATCTGCTTATGAATTAAAGAAACGACTCGTTCCAATGAAAAATGTTGATGGTGGAGAGTTTTTAAAAGAAGTGGATTCAACAGCATTACAAAATTCTGTATTAAAAATAGATGTAGCCTATAAAAACTTTTTCAGAAGAGTAAAGCAAGGTGGAGCAG